>ENA-ORSF01000016-ORSF01000016.1-human-gut-metagenome-genome-assembly--contig:-NODE-16-length-99868-cov-6.65174_pt1 | contig 99868 bp, 100 predicted proteins | sample MGYA00242188_ERZ509155 | MGnify/ENA primary metagenome ERZ509155 (study PRJEB26280, sample SAMEA2338656) | human gut metagenome | biome: human gut; feature: human-associated habitat; material: faeces...
ATATTATTCTTTGGGCGGATTAACCGCTGTCAATGTTGGCAAACATAGTAACTTTTCATATCATATCCGCCAAAAAGCGTATAGCTAGTGTTCCCATGCGCCAATTTAGCAACAGCATTATAATTCCCTGCTAAGTAACCAATCGTTTGATTTGCATCCAAAGAGATATATCCTCCCGTTTTATATTTACGCGTAATGTAATTGATTGCGGCTACATCATTGGCGTATTTACCTGTCGGCACATCATAATATTCAATCCGTTCTACATCTTTGGGGCGGAGACTCTGAACTTCCCGGTAATCCACCTTCCGTCCGTCAATATATAAGGTGGCATTGCCACCCAATGTGGAAACCGTGCCTGTCCGTCGGTCTACATCTAAACCTGGTATCATTAGGTTACTTAATAAATCATACCCTGTATTTGCATGTTTTACCTGCTGCTTGTCCGGCAATATCAGGACTTTATCTTTCTGCCGAATAAACGAACTGCCTTTTACGATGACTTCCCCCAACTGTATGTCTTGTGTAGGCAGTGTGATGATGCCTATATCCACATGTCCTTTGTTGACTTGAATAGGAAAATTCTTTGGTGTATATCCAATAGAGCTTAATGCCAGAATGTACTCCCCTTTGTTCACTTTAGGAAAACTAAAACAACCTAAACTGTCCGTAGTTGCCCCCGCAATAAAGATTGAATCTTTTTCAAGAAGCCGGATAGTTACATAGGGAAGGGATTCCTTTTTATCATCTATCACCTTCCCGGAAAGTACACATTGCGCATTTGCGGATAATAAAGTCAGAATACTGAAAAAACATGCGAATAATATCTGTCTCATCATATTATAATTGTTTTATACAACAATAGTTAGTTATAAAATTATTATTTGTAAATATTTTTATGTTGACCTATAAGCAGCTATATCAATGAGTTCTTTGACAAGTCTGGCATTTATCCTCTTGTTTGGTCTTGTACCGGACAGCTTAAAGAATCTGTCAAGAAGATCGGGAAGCTTTCAAGAATGGCTCCGGCCAGAGGTCCCATGTTCATGGTTTGCGGTTCAGGTTCTTTGCCTTCCATGAGGAACATGGACCATACCTGGTAGATATGCTTATAATCGCGGAAGCAGGTGTCGTAACTTTGTTCGTAGGCTACCCGGGCAAAGAGCAGGATGCTCATGCCGAGTCCCAAGGCAAGGGATATCACTTTAAAAGGAATGCTTCCCTTTCCGTGAATCAGGGTCTGGATAACGTAGTAAATCTGTTTCATGTGTTTATGGATTCAGTTTTTTCGTAATTTTTTTATCTTTCCAGTTGCAGAAACCGTGCCATTCTTTTATCTCATTGATATACAGCAGGGAGGTGTTTCGGATAATCGTGTAAAGTGTCAAATAATTAGACAGGGGGTGTCAAATAATTAGACATCCACTGCCTGCCTGTACGAACTGGCTGCCGGATGATTGTACGATATTTGTTTGGCGGAGCCGTTTATTCCTGCTATCTTCGCACACATGAACACGAACATGAAAAACAGAAACATCCTGATAGTGGATGACAACCGGGGAGTTCTGGCAGCTCTCCAACTGCTGCTGAAACCATATTTCCGTATCATCAGAACCCTGTCTTCTCCTACGACTTTACCTGCTGAACTGCGTGGGGAGGAATGGCACGTCGTGTTGCTTGACATGAATTTTACGGCCAGTCTCAATACCGGGAACGAAGGGTTGTTCTGGTTGCATGAAATCAAGCGGCAATGTCCTGATTTACCGGTCGTACTCTTTACGGCATACGCCGATATTGACCTGGCTGTAAAAGGTATCAAGGAGGGAGCCGCAGATTTTGTGGTCAAGCCTTGGGATAACCAGAAGCTGGTGGATACCCTGCTTGCGGCTGCTCAGAGTTGTTCCAAAGAGAAAAAAGTCAGTAGTTCTTCACACACGGGTAAGAGGGGTGAACCTCAGATGTATTGGGGGGAAAGTCCTGCCATGCGGCAGTTGCGGATGTTGACAGAGAAAGTAGCTCCTACGGATGCCAATATCCTGATTACCGGAGAGAACGGTACGGGTAAGGAAATGCTGGCACGCGAAATCCATCGGCTTTCTTTGCGGCAACAGCAGGAAATGGTCTGTGTGGATATGGGAGCCGTTTCCGAAACCCTGTTTGAAAGCGAGCTGTTCGGGCACGTGAAGGGAGCGTTTACCGATGCGCATGCCGACCGTCCCGGTAAATTCGAGGTTGCCCACCGGGGTACGCTTTTTCTGGACGAAATAGGTAACCTGCCTTATCATCTGCAGGCCAAGTTGCTGACGGCTATCCAGCGGCGGAGTATCGTCCGTGTGGGAAGCAATACTCCCGTTCCTGTCGATATCCGGCTGATTTGTGCCACGAACCGTAACCTTCCTGAGCTGGTATCTCGGAATGAATTCCGTGAAGACTTGTTTTACCGCATCAATACCATCCATCTGGAGATTCCTTCCTTGCGTCAGCGGGCAGAAGACATCGTTCCGCTGGCGGAACGCTTCATTGCCCGTTTCTGCAAGCAGTACGACAGGCCGTTGGTACAGCTGACTCATGACGCTCAGGCCAAGTTGCGTCAGTATCCCTGGTATGGCAATATCCGCGAACTGGAACATGCCGTCGAGAAGGCTGTCATCATTTGTGATGATACCTGTCTGTCGGCCGAGCTGTTCCAGTTGTCCGACCGCTGTCAGGAAGTATCCGAGGCTCCTGTATCTACGCTGGAAGAGATGGAGAGGAAGATGATTATCCAGGCATTGGATACCTGTCGGGGAAATCTGTCGGCTGTAGCTGCACAACTGGGAATCACCCGTCAGACCTTGTATAACAAGATGAAAAAATATGGTCTTTAATCTTCAATAATTTCCTCTATGCACATCCGTTCCCTGAAAAGCCAATACCTGTTCCGCATTGCTGTAAGTTTGCTGTGGGCTGCTCTGACCGGCGCCCTGTGGATGTCTGTCTGGACCAATTGTGAGGCGTCACACACATACGATACGCTGCTTTTCTGGGTGGTAGTGGCTTCCCTGGTATTGTTTATTCTTTTGTATTGGCAGTATGGTCTGTATCGGGCCCATACCCGGAAAGTGCTTTTTCTGCTTGAGGCACTTGAAAACGATGACACTTCCGTACATTTTGCCGAGACCGAAGCGAACCGTGACAACCGCCTGGTAAGCCAGGCTTTGAATAAGGTGGCACAGATTCTTTATAAGGTTAAGAATGAAACTGCCCAGCAGGAGAAATATTACGAACTGATATTGGAATGTGTGAATACCGGTATTCTGGTACTCAACGACAACGGAGCGGTTTATCAGAAGAACAGCGAGGCCTTGCGTTTGTTGGGTATGGAGGTCTTTACCCATGTGCGGCAACTGGAACGTGTGGACCATCACCTGATGGAGGTCGTTACGGCTTGTCGGTCGGGCGACAAGCTGCAGGCGGTGTTCAGCAACGAACGGGGAACGGTCAATCTCTCTATCCGCGTCAGCGATATTCACGTGCACAAGGAACATCTGCGTATTCTGGCCTTGAATGACATCAACAACGAGCTGGATGAAAAGGAAGTGGATTCCTGGATCCGGCTTACCCGTGTACTGACCCACGAAATCATGAATGCGGTGACTCCCATCACTTCACTCAGCGATACCTTGCTGACGCTGATGAACGAGGAGGCAGATGCTACAGATGTTTCAGACCGTTCTGCTTCGCTGGAGGAACTCCGCAACGGGTTGCAGACCATCAGCAGTACGGGAAAGGGACTGTTGTCGTTTGTAGAGAATTACCGGCGTTTTACCCGAATTCCTACGCCGGAGCCTTCCTTGTTCTATGTGAAAGCTTTTCTCCAGCGGATGGTGGATTTAACCCGTCATCAGCATGCCGAGGCACACATCGTTTATCAGCTTGAGGTTGTTCCGGATGATCTCATCCTGTATGCCGATGAGAGCCTGGTCTCTCAGGTGGTCATCAATCTGCTGAAGAATGCCATCCAGGCCATCGAGTCGGGTGGCTGCACAGGGATGGAGGGACGTATCTCCCTACGTGCTTATTGTAACGAGGCTGAGGCTGTTCTGATTGAAATTTCCAACAATGGTCCTGCCATTCCAGCGGATATCGCCGAGCACATTTTTATTCCTTTCTTTACGACGAAGGAGGGGGGAAGCGGTATCGGACTGAGTATCTCCCGGCAGATTATGCGGCTTTCGGGGGGAAGTATCACGCTGTTGCCTAAGGGGGAGACTACTTTTGTATTGAAATTCAATTGATAAGTTGGGTCTTACTTTTTCTTTTTGGTGTCAAAAAGAAAAAGGTAACAAAAAGAAAAAACACCGGCTTCCGTTTGGAGGCGGCTTCGAAGCGTCTTCCGACGGAAGCGCAGGAACTCGCTTCGCTCAGACAGCCTGCGCTTCTTCTCGTCGAAATCCGTTTCTTCGCTTTTTCGCCTCCAAACTAAGGCCGGAATTTTTTACATGACTCGTTAAGATTATATCGTTACGCTTTCTCCGCAACTTAGGTAGCTGATGGAGTCCTTCATCCGGTCGGCCAGAATTTGGTACTGGGGGAGACCTGTGCAGTGCATGGTGTAGTAACGGCAACCGGGATATTCCAGCAGTTTGTCTGCCAGTGCATGGATGAATGCTGTCTCTTCCGCTTCCGGCAATCCGCTTTTCACGAGGTGCATCCCGGCAAAGACGTGAGTGAGGGAGTGTCCGGTCAACCGGATGGCTTTCTGCATGATGTTTACGATACCGGCATGGGCACATCCTGCAAAGAGTACCGTCTTACCGTTTTCTTCTATCAGCAGACTTTGTTCGTGACAGAAATTGTCGTTTGTGTCTGGAGTGGGACCGAACAGTAGTCTGTTGCCGGTGGGGCAGAGGCAGTCGCCGGTTACGTTAGCAAAGAGGATGATTCCGTGGCCTATGGAGACTACTTCCTTACAATTTATCAAGCGTCCGTTGCCTTTCAGCTTCGGATCGAGACCGATGTAGGCCACTCCCTTGTCGCGGAGGGAATAATGCGGTTCGAAAGCATGTTCGTTCAGGTATACGGGAGCATGACGGTTTAGTTCCAGAAACGTTCCGATACCTCCTCCGTGATCGTAATGACCGTGTGATACGATGGCCATATCCACTTCAGACAATCGGATGTCCAAGTGTTCCGCATTTCGGGCAAACAGGTTCCCTTGTCCCATATCGAATAGTATCTGTCGTCCGTCTTCCAGTCGGATGTGCAGGCTGAGGCCGTGTTCTATGGGAAAATCTTCCCGGCTGGTATTTTCTACCAATGAGGTGATGGTCATAGTTTTTCGGTGTTTTTTTCTGCCAGCCAGCAGCCTTCCTCGTGAGAGTTGATGATACCGATGGCTTGCAGGTAAGAATAGATGATGGTACTGCCTACGAATTTCATCCCCCTCCGGTAAAGGTCTTTGGAAATCGTGTCCGAGAGAGGGGAGGTCGTACGGTCTGTTTCATAAAGAGTCCGGTAATCGGTAAAGTGCCAGATATACTGATTAAACGAACCGTACTCTTGTTGTATCTCATTGAAAATACGGGCATTGGTTACGGAAGCCTGTATTTTCAACCGGTTTCGGATAATGCCTTTGTCCTGTTGCAGTGCCAGAAGTTTTTCTTCGTCGTATGCAGCGATTTTCGTAGCATTAAAGCCATCGAATGCCCGACGGAACGCTTCACGTTTGTTCAATACACACTCCCAGGAAAGCCCTGCCTGAAATGTTTCAAGCAGGAGCATTTCGAAGAGTTTGCCGTCTTCGTGTATCGGTACGCCCCATTCGTGGTCGTGGTAATCCACATAAAGCGGATTGGCCGTGTTACACCAGCGACATCGCTTCCTCTGATCGGATATCTTTTCTTCCATGAGCTTTCTGTGCGAATAATCTTGTGATAGTATTGTCAGGATTCTCCGAGGGCTTTCAGTGCCGCATCGTAATCCGGTTCGTGCGAGATGTCTTCCACCAGTTGGGTGTAGATGACTTTGCCCTGTTCATCCACTACAATGACGGCACGTGCTGCCAGTCCTTGCAGTGGGCCGTCCACCAGCTGGAGACCGTATTTGTCGAAGAACCCGTGACTTCGGAACAATGAAAGCGGTATGACGTTTTCCAATCCTTCTACCGAGCAGAAGCGCGATTGGGCGAAAGGTAAATCCATGGAAAGACAAAGCACTACCGTATTTCCCAGGCTTGTAGCCCGTGCATTGAACTGGCGTACGGAGACGGCACAAGTAGGAGTGTCCAGGCTGGGAAAGATGTTCAAGATGACCCGTTTCCCGCGGTAGTCAGACAGGGAAACTTCGGTCAATTCGCCATTGACAGCCTTGAAATCAGGTGCTTCCTTTCCTATGTTTACCATTTTCCCCGCTGTATGTGCTTCTTTCCCGCGGCAGATGACAGTTTCTCCTTTCATTTTCTGTCTTTTCTCGATCTGTTGTGAAGCGCCGCTGATACCGTCTACGGATTGTGCATGCGTGATTCCTGCCGCTGTTAAGGCGAGAAGCAGAATCAGTGTCTTACTTGTTTTCATCTTCGTATAAGTTTGGTTTGATTACAAATGTAGAATAAATATTTTAATCTGAAGTCTCTGGTTAACTATCTTTAGTGGATTATTCGCATTTGTATTTCCAAAGAGAGAATATATTGCTTTCCTTTTGTAAATGAGTCTTTTTGAATATCGCTGATTATCAGCGATCCTGGATTTATGAATAAAATGAAACGATGTTTTCGTAGAAATGTGTCTCTAATATTTGTTTTTATTACGAATAATACGTAGCTTTGCGTATACTCAATTGAAAACTAAAAATTATGGAAAAACGAAGCTGTCTGGAACTGGCGATATTTTATTGTATCAGGAAAGTTGGAAGGAAGGATTTCCGATGGCTGGGCTGTATCATAGGCCTGTTGGTTTCATCTGTTATCGGTCTGTCCTGTAAACAAGCGGGAAAAAAGGAGGTAGAATCCGTTCGTCTGCATCATTCGCTGGTAGTAGGTGACAACACTCTGTTGCTGGGAGAAGTTTTCGACCTGGCCTGGGAGAATGATTCCGTACTGGTGATTGTGGATTCGGGGAATGAGGGATTTCTTCATACGGTACATATTCCGGACGGACGGGTGATGGATGTGTATGGAAAGATAGGGCAGGGGCCGGATGAGTATCTGCATGTCGGGACAGTACATCCTGCCGGCGCCAATCACCTGATTATGCTGGATGTCAATAAACGGGAATGTTTCGAACAGGAAGAAGAAGGCGACAGGCTGGCTTTCAAACCCTTGTTTCATTTGAGGGATTCCGTGTTTCATTATGAACTTCTTCCGGTGGCTGACAACCGCTACATAGCGATAGGACTGCATGAGGATAATCGTTTTTTCTTGTTGGATGAAAAAGGTAGCCGCATAGAAGGTTTCGGCGATTATCCTTACCGGGATGAAAAAGAGAAGCAGGTCAGTGGAATCATCCGGGGCGAGATATACCAGGGAAGACTGGCTTCAAATAATTGTGGAACGAGATTCGTACAAGCTGTTTTGAAGTCCAGAATCATGGCTTTCTACGAGAAAGGGGAGGAAGGATGGAAGTGTATCAAAGAGAATCTGGAATCTTTCCCCACCTACAGTTACAATTCCCCTGCCATGGACGCCGAAACTCCGCTGGGTTATCTGGATGTCTGTGCTACTGACAGCTATGTGTATGCGCTGTATTCGGGGAAGAATTACAGGGATGACAGAGATGCCGCATTCCTCGGACAGAAGGTGGAAGTGTACCGATGGGACGGTACACTGGTGAAACGATTGGTATCGGATGTGCCTTTGAGGAACATTGAAGTGGCAAAGGACGACAGATGCCTGTATGCCGTAGCTTATGCTCCGGAACCGGTGCTGGTACGTATGGATCTTCCTGTAACCCAGTAAAGCAGGAGTGAAATCTGCTGATTGTTGATGGTAATAAAATGTGCATGTATATGTTGAAAAATTCTGTTTGTTTCTGTTTGTTGTCCTTGCTCCTGTTCGGATGTAAATCTTCTTCCGAAAAAGAAATCGCTACCGTCTGTCTGACCCATGAAGAAATAAAGTTCCCGGAGATGACGGCAGGAGTTCCAGGTTCTATACAGAGGTTGGGAGACGGATTGTTGATCCTGGATCTTAAGTCCGATTCAGTGCTTCATTTTGTCGATTTGAAAAAGAGGAAATACGTGGGGAAGTTTGGTGCCGTCGGTCAAGGGCCGGATGAGTTCATTCATCTGGCCCGTCTGCATCCTGCTCAAGGCAAGGCCGTTTATGGATATGATATGTCGAAACTGGAAATGAAAGTGATGACGCCTAACAGTTCCGGTATTCGGATAGAGAAATTCCGGTTCGATTCATCGGACAGGTGGGCTTTCGATGTGATTCCGTATGGACAGAACCGCTTTGTGGCCAATGGTTGTTTCGGCGATTCGATGTTCGCAATACTGGACAGTCTGGGCAATCAAGTGGATTTGGCTGGCGAATATCCGTATAAGGATGAGAGTGAGAAAACCATATCGGTCCAGAATCGTGCTTTGGCTTATCAGGGGATATTGAGGGTGACTCCCAAGGGGAAGTTGGCTTTTGTGACATCGATGTCCAAGATGTTGTTTCTGTATGACATACAGGGAGACCGGCTGATTCAGCGTAAAGTCATCATAGACAGTTATGGGGAATATAAGCCCGATACCAGTGGTGGGGAAGGTTCCTATTCCGTGGTCCATAATGGTAATCTTCCGTATTGTTACAACGATCTGTCGGTGACGGAAGAGCGCATTTACGCACTCTATTCCGGTCGGACTTATAAGGAATATGGCTTGGCGGAATTTGAATGTGCGTATATCTATGTGTACGATTGGGAAGGTAATCAGCAGGCTTTGTATAAACTGGACATTCCGTTGCTTTGTTTCTGTGTGGACGAACAGGATCATTGCATCTATGGAATGGCCAATCATCCGGATCCGGTACTGCTACGTTTCCGCCTGCCTTGATTTCATGATTACTTGTCGGTAGAGATAGAAAAGAGGTCTGGATGTTTGCTTATGTTACGGATTTCCCGTAAATTTGTATATGGCTAGTTTAAAAACATAAAATAAATATCTATGGAAAAATTGACCCATCAGGAAGAGGAAGCCATGCGCTATATCTGGAAAATCGGCATGTGTTGTGTAAAGGATATTCTGAAGTGTTACCCTGAACCCGGATTGCCCTATACGACTCTTGCTTCCATCGTGAACAATCTTAAGCGGAAAGGGTATGTTACGGCCCGTCGTTTCGGAAATACCTATATCTTTCAGCCGGCTGTGACTCAGGAGGAATATGCCAAAACTTCAGTAGGTACTTTCGTAAAGAACTATTTTGCCAATTCTTACAAAGATCTGGTATCTTTCTTTGCCCGTGAACAGAAAATTTCGAAAGAAGACCTGGAAGATATTTTAAATCTGATTGAGAACAAGGAAGGAGAGTAAGGATGACCCCGGCCCTGTGGATGTATTTCGTTCATGTAAATGCAGGACTTGCTTTCTTTTATCTACTCTGCAAATGGTTGTATACCTGCGATACATTCTTTGCATGGCGGAGAGGAATATTGCTGTTGTCTCTGACAAGTGTTTTTGTGCTTCCTTTGCCGTCTTTGGCAGAATGGCTCGGTGGTTACGGCAGTCTGTCGGCAGTTACCGGCTATTATCAGTCTGTCCTTTTGACTGAAGTGGTACCTGACGGTAACGGAGCGGTGTGGACAGATCGTGCAGGGACGTTCTTTCTTGCTGCTTATCTCACGGGAGGATTGCTGTGTCTTTTCCGTGTCTTGTTGAAATTGGCAAGCCTTATCGTATTGGTGTTTCAATCGGAATCTGCAGAGCTGAATGGCTGCAAGGTGAAACTGATCCGAAGTGCCGCAGGACCGTTTTCGTTTTTCGGTTGGATATTTATCCCCAAGGAGAATTGGGATACGGAAGAGATGGGGAATGTTCTGGCGCATGAACAAGCTCATGTGAAACAGTATCATTCCATAGATGTACTTCTGAGTGAAATAGTGTGTTCGGTATTGTGGCTGAATCCTTTCAGTTGGTTGTTGAAACGGGAAGTCAAGGATAACCTTGAATACCTGGCCGACCGGAAGGTTCTGGAATCCGGAGCAGACAGGAAAGCCTATCAATATCATCTGCTGAGAACTTCCTGTAGCGTGGAACATGTTCTGGCCAATGCGTTCAATGTGTCTTCGCTGAAAAGGCGTATTCGGATGATGAATCGTAAGCGTACAGGTACTGTAGGTTACTTAAAATATACTTTTCTGATAGTTCCGGTCATGGCCTTGCTGGTGGGCGGAAATGTTTTTGTGATAACGGAATGTTCCGAGTTCCTGCAATTTCTGGGCAAGGAGATACGGTATCCTCAGCCGGTATCGGATAAGGGTATGCAAGGAAGGGTTATCGTACAGTTTGAAGTTGGTCAGGATGGTACTCCCGGGTGTTTCAAGGTCATTCATTCTGCTTCTCCGGAGCTGGATGCAGAAGTGTTGCGTGTGTTCCGGTTGATGTCTTATTGGAAGTTTGCTACGGGCAAGAGAAGATTGGCGAACGGTCGGTTTACGGTTCCGGTAACTTTCGCACAATAAGGTATGCCTATAGAGATAGGGTAACAAACGATGGACAGTTGGCAATGGTGGTTTTGCTGGTATGTAAAGGCATATAAATGGGGCAAGGCCATTCAATCAGAAATATCTTGCCTTGTCAAATTATTCAGGCTACAATCCACCGGTCAATGCTTCTTGTCTCTTCACTGAAGTTCACTCCCACCTTGATGACTTTCCTTCCGTCGGCCGCAAAGGGATCGGCATATCCTTTCTCCTCGATTTGCCTCATGGCCTCTTCGGCTGTTCCGTCCAGCTTGAACTCCATGACATAGATGTAGTTGGCGGTTTTCAGTACGAGATCCACCCTTCCCCGTGAGGTACGGTATTCCACTTCGGTATGGAATCCCATCAGCTTGAATACGATGTACAGGATGTTCTGGTAATGCACCTCGCGGTATCGTGCCAGTTCGTAGGGGGTATCATCGAAGAAGGTGCGCAGTCGGTTCAGAAAACCGTCTACATCGCCCTGACGTACCTCGCCCACGAAGCGCTGTATCTCGTAAGGTGACCGGCTGGTACTTACCGAAGCGTAGTGGGGGAGCAGGAAGCGGAAGAATCCCTGTTCCACTTCGCGGTTTGGGAATCCGAGTGTATAGTTCTCGAACTCGGCGTTGTAGTCCTTGATGGTGAGGTATCCGCTCTGGTAGATGACGGGTACGGGGTCTGTGGAAGCCGCATCGATGGAGTCCAGTACGGGTCCGCTGGTGACGATGTGCTCTATTTCCTCCACGTTGTAGTGGTGCAGTTTCATGAGTTCCACCAGGTAGGTGGGTGTTCCCGTCTCGAACCAATAGCTTCCTATCTGCATGTTGGCGAAGGTATTGAGCAGGCTGAAGGGATTGTACATTCCGGTTGACTTGTAGCAGAAATGATAGCCGTCGTAATTCACTTTCAATTGTTCGCAAGTCTTTTCAAAACCTTGTTCCAGTTTCTTGGCAAGCATACGTATATCTTCATCGAAATAGTGGTGAAGTTCGTCTTCACTTATTCCGCAGATCTCGGCATATTGATTGACCATTGATATATCCCGCAGGTTGTTCAGGTCGCTGAATACGCTGACCTTGCTGAATTTTGTCACTCCGGTAAGCATGGCAAATCGTATGTAGCCGTCGCACGACTTGAGGGCGCCGTAGAATGCTTTCAGGGTATTCCGGTATTCGGTCTGCAGCTCAGGTCTGGAAATGGTCTGGAGGATGGGCTTGTCATATTCGTCAATCAGGATGACCACCTTATGTCCTGTCTTTTCACAGGCCTGTTTGATGACATACATGAAACGTTCTTCGGGAACCCTGTCCTTCTTTTCGTCGCCATACAGCTTTTCCCATTCTTCCAGGTTCTGGCTCAAGATACCTACCAAGGATTCATAGTCATAATAATTCCGTGTATTCAGGTCCATGTGCAGCACCGGATACACTGTCCAGTCCTTTTCCAGCCGTTCCATATCGAGTCCTTTGAACAACTCACGTTTCCCGGTAAAATAGGCTTCGAGAGTAGATATCATCAGACTTTTTCCAAACCGTCGGGGGCGACTCAGAAAATAATATTTACCTGTTTTCACCAGATTATACAGCAGTGGTGTCTTGTCTACGTAGATATAACCTCCGCTACGTAGATCCTCGAAATTCTGTATGCCTACCGGATAGAGTCTGTTCATGGCTGATTCATTTTATTACGTTTCGTATAGGCAAAGATAGGATTTATTCGGTGCAATTCCTAATCTGTCACGTTTAAAGTGTTCTGTTTGATTCCGCTGGAAGTATTCTTATGGAGGTATTTGGCCGATAGGGTCTTTTGATTCAAAAAGTTGGAAAATTCTTTGATTCTGTATGAATGTGTCTTGAATTTTACCAGAATGCTGACGGCGGCATTGAGATAATTCTTTAATCTGGCATGGAATATATTGCGATTTCTGCATATATATACGGAAAAATCTTGTTTTTATACTGATTCGCCGTTCGGATAGTTCCTGAAAATATCAGAAAACATGCGGAAGAAAAATTTTTTCTTCCAGAGAAAATGATGAAAACTCCCAGGAAAGTGAGTGAAGATGTCCAGACATCTTCAAAAATGCACCTGAAATCGCTTATTCGAACCTTGAAGTAAGCTGTTTGATATGATGTTGACATTAATTTTTTGTTTGACAGGAAGATGAATTTTTGCTTCCTTCGAATGGATGAAGCTATGAGATAAGAAGGTTTTTGTGATAAATGTTTTGTGTATGATGTTATTTGTGATTTTTTGATGGCTTTGAATTTTCTGAGAATCGTGTTTTACCGATATGATTTATGGAAGTACGGAATCAAGCGATTCTCGGCCTTTCGTTTTATCAAAATGACAAAATGGTATTTCCTGTTTCTATGGATGATTGTGGTGTCGAATTGTTTCTGCCCATGATTCTTCCAAATATGAATGAATGTTTGATTGAAAATCTTGTTTTCGCTTTGTGTCTTTCTTTTCTTTCGTTATCTTTAGCATTTGATGAAAATTTATATACAGTATCAACAGATTTTAAGTTTATCTGAAAAGAAAATGCAAGTAGTAAGTATATTGAGGGTGTATCTATACCTGATATGTTCTTACTCAAATGGATTTGGGAATTAAGTCCGATGTGTGAAATACCTTATTATGGTGATATAATTTATGATGAATACCGTCAGTTGTATTATCGTATGGCTTATCCGAAGGAATCTTTACAAGAAGGAGAAAGTCTATCAGACATGATGCAATCCGGCCGTATCAGATTTTCGATTATTATTCTTGATAAGGATTTAAACGTGGCTGGTGAGACGATGTTTCCGGAAAATCTTTATGGGTCGAACTTATATTATAAAAGATAAATTATAAAAATCCTCATTACAACGAGGATAATCTTAGTTTTGACAGATTTATTGTAGCAGAAAATTAGGATTTATCAATAGGATACTATGTTGTTTTTATATGGATCCCTAAAAGGAAGTATAGAACTTTTCACATCTGATCAGGTGAAGTTATTGGTTAATTTATAGATGAACCATAGTTAAATGTATGAATTTATGAAGAACATTTTATTTTTTGTTTTGTTTGGACTGGTCCCTTTTTTCATGACGGCTCAGGTACGGAAAAAGCCTTATGGAGTCACTACGATTACCACTTCAGCAGGAAGTAAGCTCGCTCCAGTCCCAAGTGAGCTGGCCTTAAAATACAAGCTTGACATACCCGTCAGAAGGAATGGCGATTTTTCTCTCGAATTGAAGGAATACCGGCGGGGAGTTTACGTGAAGGATTTGTTGGATGATAAGATCATCGGCGGTAAGGTCAATGAAGGTGACCGTCTGGAATTCGTTCAGTTTTTGGACTTTAAGGGAGGGAAAGAATTCCAATTGTTTACTTATGTCGGTACCTCCATGTGGTATAAAAAGAAGAATACGGAAAAGAAGTTTGATTATGTACAGTATGAAGGAAATTCAAACATTGGAACGTCGTTCGCCTGTCCTCTTTTCCTGATTTACGAGGACGACGAGAAAGGTGTATGTAAGAAGCAGCTGAGCAAGTTGTTGAAGGGGGGAAAGTTGCCGGACAAGTATACGCCGGAGTCTGAAGCGTTGAAGAAGTTGTCCCGTTTTTTTATCGTTTGTTATCGTTATTAATCTTTCTCTGTTTATAAGATATGATACATTTAGGAAAAAGTTGCCTGTTTGTGATAATCTGTTGTCTGGTATCCGCTTGTGGACACCGGATGTCGTATGATAATGCCACGTCATTTTCCTGGTCCGATTTTCAGTCGGTGGAATGTGGCGATACATTGAAACTGCCGAATGACTGTTTTCTGTCAATGCCGTTGCGTATCTTGTGCGTGGATTCGACCTTGTTTGTCCAGAATCGAAAAGGTGACGGCTTTATCCAAAGATTCAGGCTACCCCGGCTTACTCCTATAGGAGAGGCTTGCATTTCAATGGGGAATGGTCCACAGGAACTGTTGAACGCTTATCGTATGCAGGCAATGGATTCGTTGTTCGGAATTTCCGACCTGATGGGAGGGAGTGTCATGTTCTATCCTAAAGATTCAGCCTGCAATGCGTGTCATTTCCCGTCGGGACGAAAGGTCCGGCTAGAAGAGCCGTTCAGTGACGTCGTTTTCTTGTCCGACCGTCCACAGTTTGTCACGACCGTATTGAATACAGAACATAAGCGCCTGACTTTCTTTGCTGCGGATGGCACCTCGCGGCAGACCACAGGAATGTACCCTACCTTTGGAATCGAACTGTCTCCTTTGGAGCAGATGGAAGGCTATGCCTGTGAGATGGCTATTGATCCGTCGAACAGTCATATCTGGCTTTTCTATAAATCGACAGACCTGATAGAAATTTATGATTATGAAGGGAGGCTGGTTAAGCGTCTGCATGGTCCTGACCATTTTTTCCCTGCTGTAAGGGAACTTTCCAATGGAGAGGATCTTCAGAAAGTAAGTTCTGTTTCCGGAGAAACACGTGATGCCTATTTCTGCCCCCTTTATTCGGGTGGAAAGATCTACGTATTATATTCCGGTAGGGTGTATCACGAGGGTCAGTCTGCGGATGCTTACCTGCTTGACACCTTGCTGTCTTTCAACTTAGACGGAACTCCTGATAAGGCCTATAAGCTTCCTGTGCCTGTGTTTACATTTGCTATAGATGAAACAAACAGGACTTTATATGGCCTGAGTTTTGTGCCTGAATATCATTTGGTAAAGTATGCTCTTTAATGATGGAACAGATTTGAGAAAACAGAAATGGTTTGGGTATATTTAATCATGAAAATGCGTATGAAAAAGGTTTTCTTTTTAATTTCTTTATGTCTTTTGTGCGGGTGTCAGCGGAAAGAATCACCTATGGCCCTGTATGGTTTCGGCGTGACCGAGCAGGTTCGTTTTCATCCGGTCAAGAGTGATTTCCTCTTTAAACCGACCGCTATTGAGATCTTTGATTCACTGGTTTTGGTTCATGACCCCGTAGAGAATAATACATATACACTGTTTCGTCTCGGTGCGTCTGCCCCATTGTTATCCGGAGGACAAAAGGGTTCAGGACCCGATGATATTTTATATGGACAAATTATTGACAAGATAAATGACAAGGAATTTCAGGTGGTTGACATTGCGGGCAGAAAAACGCTGGTATATAACCTGGACTCGATTTTGCAGACCCGTTCGTTCCGCCCTGTCCGTTCTTTCTTCTATAGTGAGTCGGAGTCTCAAAAAGTGAAGGGGCTGCAATATGCATATTATGTGGATGACAGCCAGAAAATAGGATTGGGCGACAGCAAGTATGGGAAATATTTCTGCCTGGCACAAGACACCGTCACTTATTTCGGAAATTATCCCGAAGAAGAAGGCATGAAGATGTCTCCATTTTATCTGTATCAAGGCGTGTTGCATATAAATGACCGTCGGGATAGGATGCTGTACCATTCCCCGATAGGATATTATTATGAATTGTTTGCCAGAGAAGGGGGTACATGGAAATCCTGCTTCAAGGAATATGTACCTACGGAACACACGGAGGATGCCATAACGGAAAATACTCCGATGGGAATTTGTTCTGCTGATCTGGATGACGAGTTTGTATATTTATTGTTTTCCGGCCGTACAGGAAAGCAATTTCCCGAAGAGACTTTTCTTGCCTCTCACATCTTGGTCTTAAATACCTGTGGAGAAAAAATCAAGAGCCTTGAAACAGACAGGCTTAACATCTCAATAGCTGTTACGGGTAAACAACGGCGTATTTATGCCATAGCCAAGAACCCGGAAACGGGAGAATATGAGGTAGGGTATTATCCTTTGACAAAATAAATAACTGTAGATGAGAATCATGTAGTCAGTGACTCTCCAGAATATCAAATTTTAATACAGTAGGATGAATACTTTAATGTCAAAGCTGTAATAATCAATTATAAAGAAGTTTTAATACGATGCTTAAACTGAATAACAAACTTATTGTTTTATTGTACTTACTCTGTCTCACAAACTGTACAGATAAAGGTTTGTCTGATATTGATACGGATTTCCCAATGAGTTCAGTGATCCTGTCGGCAGATTCCATAAATCTGGAAGAAAAGGGTCTGTTACTGCCCTTTTCCGTTTCCTATATTGATTCATGTTTTATTTTTTCTAACATTCGCATAAAAGATCGTCTCTCTATATGGAATCGAAAGACCAACGAGGTAATCCATACTGCTCATATAGGCAACGGACCTAACGAAATCATACAGTATTTGCCTGTATCCAATAACATGAGTGAATTTCTATTTGCAGATAGAATTAAAGGAAAAATCTTCAAGTTAGACCTGAATAGTTATGAGTACAAAGAGATTATACAGATTAATGAATCTGTAAATCGTTTTTACTCATTGGCGATGCTTGACTCTACTTCAATCATAGGTACAGGAATGTTTGAACAAGGACGCTTTCTGATATACAATATTGCTGATAGCACTTATGTTTGTGAAGAAGAATACCCAAGCAATAAAGACATTCAGCCACTGCAGCCTTACCAGAAAGCGGCATTGTACGCTGGTACTTTAATAGGGGTGCATCCGGATAAAAATAAATTCGTTGCCGCATATAAAGGACTAATAGATTTTTACAATATTGATGAATCCTACAATCTATCACCTTCGGCGCATAGATATTATCATTTCCCTCAATTTGCCATTCCTCAGAAAGGACCTGTTATAGCCCACAGGAAAGAGGAAGCGGTAGGCTTTTTATCATTGTCGTATGATTCATCATACGTCTATTTATTATATTCAGGTTCGTCATTGCTAGATAAAGAAAGTTCGGCCTATACCAGTAATATCGTACTGGTCTATAATTGGGAGGGAATACCAGTCAAACGATATGTTTTAGACCACAGCGTTATTTCTATACATATTAGGAATAATATGTTATGGTGCATAGGAGAGAATCATAAATATCTGTATAAATATGTTCTCAGCCTATAGTATCCCTGGTATAAATATAGCAACTGAAATGAAATAATTTGCTTCTCTGTAGTGGTCTTTGCTGGATATTTGATAGTTGATAGGAGACAAACAGTAAGTAGTGGAGAATTATTGGAAGATTCAGTATATTCCAGAATGGGACATACTGAATCTGATGCAAAATTCGTATTAAAATCAATATTTTTTGAATAGTTCTGAATGACTGCCGAGTCTTAACACGTCGATGATGCCTGTTTCAACATCCAGTCATATCAGAAGAAAATCCCCCTCAATATGGCATTCCATGCTCTCCTTTGAGCATGTGAACCCTATACTTTTCCGGAAGTTCTATTTCGTTTTCGAACATCCGAAAGACTTCCAGCAGCTTTACTAGCTTGCTGGGGTTATTCCTGTATCTTTTGAAATCCTTTTTGAACTGTGTTGAATAGCGTAGTGTCTTCATTCTTCACAGGATTTTATAAAGGCTTCCAAGCTGCTGGTGTTTATGGTGCCAGCATATTTCCCTGTACGTGCTTCCTTGATGGCCGCTTTTGTTTCTTCGTTCGGTTCTGAATAGACAGCATCCATGAGCATGCTTTCCACGTAGTTATTCAGGCTTCTGTTGGCTTTTTTGGCTTCTTCCTGTAAGACCTTTAGCAAGTCTTCACGCAACCGAAATGAGGTCTGTTTCCTTATTACTGCTTCCATTTTCTTATGTGTATTACATTGTATTGCAAATGTAATACAATGTATTGTATTTTACAATATATAAAGGAGTTACCCGAGTATTTTGACAGGGTAAAGCTTGTCAGGGAGGCAGAATACGTGCTTAACGCTGCCCCTAAGGTGAATTCTACCGCTATAAGGGAAATGCGTCAGGAGGTGAAGAATATTTTAAAAGATAAAAGCATGCAATAAATTAAAACAGTGGATATTTATTAATGGTTTATGATGTCTTTTATGAGTAAGCTGGATGTGAATAGATTAAGACTGCTCGTATTTCAAGGTGCGGTGGTTCTGTTTCTGATGTCAGGATGCATAAGCAGACCGGACAGGCTGGAATATGCCCTGGAGTTTGCGGGAAAGAACAGAGTGGAACTTGAAAAGGTTCTTGAGCATTATAAAGGAGACACTATGAAATACCGTGCGGCATGTTTCCTGATAGAGAACATGATTCATTGTTACTCATATCTTCAGGGTGGAGACATGGATAGTGTGAAAAAGGTGCGTACTTACACAAATTCTTTCGGACAACTCGATGAAGAATATATTCATCGCTGGGGATATTATGATTACCGTAATCTTCCCAAAATCTATGATGCACATATAATATCTGCGGATTATCTGATTGAAAACATTGAACATGCGTTTGAAATGTGGCATAAAAGATCCTGGAATAAAAATCTTTCCTTTGACGATTTTTGTGAATATCTCCTTCCATATCGCATTGGGAATGAGCCACTTGAAACGTGGAGAAAACGCTATGAAGAGGAGTTCGGATTTCTGCTTGATTCAGTATATACTGGAAGAGATGTCATACATGCAGTCAATATAATAAGTCACTATTTGTTGAATCCGGTCTTTATTTATAATGAGGATTTCAGCTTGCCACATATCGGTCCTACTTATCTTTTTAAACATCGTTTCGGGACCTGCGTAGACGCTGCCGATATAATGATATATACATTACGGTCCATCGGGATACCTTGTGTGGAAGACACGGATTCGAAAGGAAGTCACGTATGGGTAGCCATCCGTGATACCACAGGGCGTGATGAACATTTGTGGTATTTTAACGGAGAGGTAATCAGAGGAAATTGTGACATGGGTGGTCATAAAAGAGGAAAGGTATTCAGGCAGACTACGGGTATCCAAGATTATAAAATGAAATATTACGGAAATGAATGGGATGATTTACCTGTAATAATCAAGCATCCTTATGTGAAAGATGTGAGCCGTTTTTATTTTCCAGATACACTCCGCGCTAATCTTGGACTCACGGATGACATTTACTATGTATCCTATTTTAAGGACAGACAATGGGAAGTCTGTGCGGCTGTTTATTCAGAGGATGGGAAAGTAACTGTTCCTAATCTGGAGTCCGGACTTATATATTTGCTGCACTATCAGAAAGAGGGGATTCTTTACCCAGCTACTTATCCGATATGGTTTTCGACAACGGATACCGAGATTTTACAGCCGGATACGACAAGGATGCAGAGAGTAAAACTGTATCGTAAATTCCCCTTCTACCGTTGGATAAAGAACCATTTGAATCAGGTGTTGGGAGCAAGTGTTGATGTAAGTCTTCATCGTGACTTCGACAATTACCGGACATTGTTTACCCTGACAGATTCTTTGAGGATGGCATATAATCGTGTAAACCTTTCCAGACCGGTAAGATGTCGTTACGTCCGTTTCAGGGCATCGGCAGAAAAACAGGCCCAACTGGCAGAATTGTCGGTGTTTTCGGAAGGTAAGGTAATACCTCCTGTCTCAATATCCGGAAGTGCGCCACAAAAGAATAATAAGGTGGTTTCGTTGGACAATGTATCGGATCAGGATCCGTTGACATACTTTACGTCAGAAAAGAAAGGAGGAGAGATTGTTCTGGATTTAGGAAATGTCTATTCTATAGACAGGATAGACTTTATGCCTAGAAATGATGATAACTTTATAAGAAAAGGAGATTTGTATGAGTTGTATTACCATGGAGGAACAGAAGGATGGAAGAGAATATTCAGAGATATTGCCGATACGACATTCCTGGAGGTGGGTGTTCCCTCGAAAGCTTTGTTATGGCTTCGTGATTTGAGCCGTGGGAAAGAAGAACACATTTTCTTTATGAAGGGTGAAGAACAGAAATTTCCTGTTTTTTGATCTGGTGAAGATTACATAGATTTAGTTATAAACGAAAAAATAGAGCAACTGAATTGTATTTCTTGCGAAAGTTTCGTAAGTTTGTGCATCTTCCGTCTGCCGGAGGGCCGAAAGTCAGAAAAGACTGGCATATCAGGGAAAATGAAAGACGCAGACAACGATTAGAAAAACGAATATTCATCAAACAACAGATACTATGAGAAAACAAATCTACAGATACCCGTTGGCGCTGTTTGCCGCAGGGCTGTTAGCTGCCTGCAGTGGCGACAAGAACGAAGGAACCGACAAGGAGGGAGTGGAAACGGTACTGCCTGCGCAACAGAACGAGGTGACCGTCATGACGCTGAAGAAGACAACTTTCAGTCATGAACTGGTCAGCAACGGAAAGGTGGAGGCACGGCAGCAGGCCGATTTGAGTTTCCGGATAACATCGGAGCCTGTGGCACACGTCTACGTGAAGAACGGCGACCGGGTGAATCGGGGGCAGAAGCTGGCCGAACTGGATCTTTTTACCCTCAGAAACAAGCTGGAACAGGCGGAGAACTCCTTGAAACAGACGGAACTGGAAATGCAGGACGTGCTGATAGGTCAGGGATATGCTCCGGACCGTATGCAGGAGATTCCGGCGGACATCGTGAAGCTGGCAGAGGTGAAAAGCGGCTACGGACAGAGCCGTGCAAATTACGAGCTGGCCCGGTATGAGCTGGAACAGGCGGTGCTGACGGCCCCGTTCGACGGAGTGGTGGCCAACCTTACGGGGCGGAGCTTCAACCGGCCGGACGGAACAGAACCTTTCTGTCGGATAATCGGGACGGGGAGCATGGAAGTGGCTTTTACGGTACTGGAAAGCGAGCTGCCGCTGATAAGCCGGGGGGATCGGGTGGAAGTGACACCTTATTCGGCCACGGTACGGCCTTGCCACGGAAAGGTGTCCGAAATCAATCCCCTGGTGGACGAGAACGGAATGGTGAAGGTGAAGGCCTCGGTGGAGGGGAATGCCGGACTGTTCGACGGGATGAATGTCAGGGTGAGCGTGAAGCGTTCGGTAGACAATGTGTTTGTGATTCCGAAAACCGCTGTCGTGATGCGGTCGGGCAAGCAGGTGGTGTTTACCCTGAAGGACGGAAAGGCCATGTGGAACTACATCACGACCGGACTGGAGAACATGACCGGTTATACCGTGACGGGTGACGGAATGGAGGAGGGGGCACAGGTTATCGTGACCGGTAATGTGAACCTGGCACACGAAGCTCCCGTCAAGGTCGTGACTGCCACTTCATCCGATAAGCAATGACATGAATCCGAAAAAATGCTACACTCATGGTAAAATTTCTAATACATAGACCGATAGCGGTGCTCATGGCATTTACGGCCTGTTTCATCGTCGGGCTGGTGACGTATTTTTCGCTGCCTGTATCGCTCCTTCCGGACATCGACATTCCGCAGATTACCATCCAGGTGAGCAGCGAGAACGCTTCGGCACGCGAACTGGAGAACACGATGGTGGCTCCCGTGCGCCGGCAGCTCATGCAGGTATCGGGTCTTAGTGAACTGAGGAGCGAGACGCGGGACGGGTCGGGTATTATCCGGCTGTCGTTCGAGTTCGGTACGAATACGGACCTGGCCTTCATTGAGGTGAACGAAAAGATAGATGCTGCCATGAACAGCCTTCCGAAAGATGCGGTCCGTCCCAAGGCGGTGAAGGCCAGCGCTACGGATATCCCCGTATTCTACCTGAACCTTACACTGAAACAGGATGTGCCTTATGCGGAGACTGACGACCGGGCGTTCATGGATATGTGCGAGCTGGCGGAGAACGTCGTGAAGCGGCGCATCGAACAGCTCCCGCAGGTGGCCATGGCCGATATGACGGGAGTACCGCAACGGATGTTGCGTATCGTGCCCGATGTGGACCGGCTGGAAGCAATCGGTATGGGGATTGCCGACCTGGAGAATATCCTTTCCGCCAACAATGTGGAGCCGGGAAGTATGCTGGTGCGCGACGGCTATTACGAGTACAACATCCGTATCGCGTCGTTGCTGCGTACGCCCGAGGATGTGGAGAATATCTACTTCAACGCCGACGGACGTATCCTACAGCTCAAGGATGTATGCAGCGTGCAGAGCGTGACACAGAATGAGACCGGCCGTTCGCTGGCTGGAGGCAGGCGGGCGGTGACCCTGGCCATCATCAAGCAGAGCGAGGAGAATATGGACAACCTGAAGCGGGAACTGAAGGAAACGACCGATTATTTCGCAAGCATCTACCCTGACATCGATTTCAGTATCAGCCGGAACCAGACGGAACTGCTGGACTATACCATCTCGAACCTGCAGCAGAACTTCACGCTGGGATTCCTCTTCATCTTCATCGTGGCGGTGTTCTTCATCGGCGACGTTCGCTCGCCGCTGGTCATCGGTATCACCATGATTACATCGGTGGTCATCACCTTCTTCTTTTTCTATATCTGCCGGATTTCGCTCAACGTGATTTCACTTTCGGGACTGATTCTGGCGGTGGGTATGATGATAGACAATGCCATCATCGTGACGGAGAACGTGTCGCAGTACCGGGAGAAGGGCTATTCGCTGAAGCGTGCGGCCGTGGCGGGTACTTCGGAAATGATCACTCCCATGCTGAGTTCGTCGCTTACCACCATCGCGGTGTTCGTACCGCTGGTATTCATGAGCGGTATAGCGGGTGCCATCTTCATGGACGAGGCCTTCTCCATCACTTCGGGGCTGATGGTCTCTTATTTTACGGGTATCATGCTGCTGCCGGTGCTGTACGTGCTGTTCTACCGTATCGGCATCCGGAAGCACAACTGGTTTACCGCCAGCTTCAAGAATCTGCTGAAGAACGAATGGCTGGTGAAGTTCTACGATGCCGGTATCGACTGGGTATTCGCCCACAAACGCCTTACCCTGATTGGGGCGGCACTTTCCATTCCGCTGTGTGTGCTCATGTTCCGGGTGATAGGCAAGGAACGCATGCCGGAGATAGACCAGAACGAACTGATGGTGAATGTGGAGTGGAACGAGAACATACACATCGACGAGAACTACCGGCGGGTAAATGCCCTGCTGGGATGCACGGACAGCCTGGTGACGGAACATACGGCATACGTAGGGATACAGGACTATATCCTGGGAACGGAAAAGGACTTGTCGGCCGGCGAGGCGGAACTGTATTTCAAGACGGAAAAGCCTGAAGGAATCGCTCCGCTCAAGGCGCTGCTGGGAAAGGAAATCCGTACGTCTTATCCGGAGGCGTCGGTAACCTTCTCTCCGCCGGTCACCATCTTCGAGAAACTTTTCGTGACGGGCGAGCCGGATGTGGTGGCCCGCCTGCAGGTGGCTGACCGGACTTCCGCTCCACAGGCTTCTGACCTCAAGGAACTGGAGAACAGGATAGCGGAGACAACCGGACAGACACCGGAGCGGACGGCCTTCAGAAGCCAGCTCAACTTGGTGGTGGACCGCGACAGGCTGTTGGTGTATCATGTGGACTATGACGAGGTGGTACGGGTGCTGCGTACCGCTTTCAGGGACAATACGGTGTCTACCCTCCGCTCGTACCAGCAGTATCTGCCCATCGGTATGGCCGGGAAGGAAAAGAGTGTGAACCAGGTACTTGCCGAAACACTGGTGGAAGCGGAAAAACGGCAGGATGGGAGCCGGGAACGGACGTATGTACCGCTCCGCGAACTGGTTCGGGTGGTGCCCGATGAAGACCTGAAGGAAATTACAGCCGGGCGTAACGGTGAGTATATTCCCATTAGTTTCTACGGGGTGGAAGATCCCCCGACGCTTATCGGACAGGTACGGGAAACCGTAGAGGCCGACAAACGCTGGGACGTAAGTTTCGGCGGCAGCTTCTTCTCGAACAGGAAGATGATGGGCGAACTGACCGTCATCCTGATCATATCCGTACTGCTGATGTACTTTATCCTGTGTGCCCAGTTCGAGAGCTTCCTGCAGCCGCTTATCGTACTGGCGGAAATACCGATAGATATTGCTTTCGGACTGGTGGTGCTCTGGGCATTGGGACATACCATGAACCTGATGTCGGCCATCGGTATCATTGTATCGTGCGGTATCGTGGTGAACGACTCCATCCTGAAACTGGATTCGATAAACGAACTCCGCAAGGAAGGGATGCCGCTGCTGGAGGCTATTCATACAGCCGGCCACCGGCGGTTGAGGGCCATCATCATGACTACCCTGACAACGGTGTTCGCCATGGTGCCGCTGCTGTTCACTTCCGATATGGGTTCCGAATTGCAACGTCCGCTTTCGGTGGCGATGATAGGCACCATGATGGTGGGACTGCTGGTCAGTCTGTTTGTTATTCCTTTGATTTACTGGTTTATCTATAGAAAACATGATGTTCAGAAGAGTTAGCATACTTTTCCTGCTGGTGCTTTGCGGAGCAGGAGTACAGGCGCAGCAGGTGTTGCGTCTGGATTTGAAGCGTACCATCGCTTTGGCCAATGACAGTTCGCTGTCGGCCTTCCGTTATCAGAACATGTACCTGTCGGGTTATTGGGAGTACCGGTCGTATAAGGCGGCGCGTCTGCCTAGCCTTTCGCTGAACCTGACTCCGGCGCAGTATTACCGTTACATTACCCAGCGTTACGATTCGCAGGCCGATATCGACGTATACCGTGAACAGCAGATGTTCAGCGCTACGGCCGGGTTGAGTCTGGTGCAGAATTTCGACCTGCTGGGCGGTACCTTTTATGTAGATACCCAGTTGGACTATCTGCGTAACTTCGGCGATGTCAATTCCACCCAGTTCTCTACGGTACCGTTCCGTATCGGTTACCAGCAGGACCTGTTGGGCTTCAACGCTTTCCGTTGGGACCGGAAGATTGAACCGTTGAAATTCGAGAAGGTAAAGAAGCAGTTTATCTACAATTCGGAAAGCGTGTCCGAAGAAGCGGTGAACTATTTTTTCTCGCTGGCTATGGCACAGGCCGACTATAAACTGGCCGAAGACAATCTGGCCACTGCCGATACGCTGTATGCCATCGGTGAGCAGCGTCAGAAAATCGCCTCCATTTCGCAGGCCGACTTGCTGACCCTGAAACTGGACAAGGTAAATGCCCGGAATACCCTGAAGAATGCCGAGATTACCCGCAAGCGCGCCATGTCGGCACTGGCCACTTTCCTGAACCTGGACAAGAACACGTACATAGAGATTGACTTGCCGTCGCGTCCGCATTATGTGGATATTCCGGCCGATCGTGCCCTGCTGCTGGCCAAGGAGAATAACCCGACTTACCTGGAACAGCGGCAGAACGTATTGGAAGCCGAACGGGAAGTGGACCGTACAAAGAAGGAGTCTCGCTTCAATGCCAGCGTGAATGCCAGTGTGGGGTTCAACCAGGTAGCGGACAACCTGGGAGCGGCCTACCGGAATCTGCTGCAGCAGGATCTGGTATCGCTTACGGTTTCCATTCCGCTGGTGGACTGGGGGGTCCGTAAGGGAAAATACAACATGGCCAGAAACAACCTGAACGTGGTGAGGATTGCCGCCCGTCAGGAGGAAATCAGTCTGGAAGAGGATGTGATGATGACGGTGAAAGATTTCAACGTGCAGCAGGACCTGATAGCCAGCGCTTCGGAAGCGCTCGATCTGGCCGAACTGGCATACGACCAGACACGGCGGCGTTTCATCATCGGAAAGGCCGACATCAGCAGTCTGACCCTTTCGCTGAACCGCCAGCAGGAGGCCCAAAAGAACTACATTCAGGCACTCCAGAACTACTGGCTCAATTATTACAAGATACGGAAACTGACGCTGCACGATTTCGAGTCGGGCATGTCGCTTTCCGACCGTTTCGATTTTGACAACAACCGTTACTGATGCAGCTGATGAAAGAGAATAACCGTAAACGTGCCGTGGGCTGGTCATCGTTCACCTTGATTGTGACCTTTGTCTGCCTGTCTCTGGTAGGGCTGTCCCTGGCTCCGCTGCTGCCTGTCAAGCTGTCGCCTTCGCACGACATGCCGGGGCTGACCGTTTCGTTCACCATGCCGGGAAACTCTGCCCGCGTCATCGAATCGGAAGTGACCAGCCGCCTGGAGGGGATGCTTTCGCGGGTGACGGGAATCAGGAATATTTATTCGACTTCCGACAATGGAAGCGGTTATATCCGGGTGGAACTGGACAAGCATGCCGACATCGAAATGACTCGTTTCGAGGTGTCTACCCTGATCCGGCAGCTCTGGTCGCAGTTACCCGAGGGAGTCAGCTATCCGTTCATATCCTCCCAGCGTTCAGACGATCAGGCGGCACGTCCGTTCATGACCTTTACGCTGAACGCGCCTGCCACACCGATTGTGATCCAGCGGTACGGCGAGGACCGGATCAAGCCGCTCCTGTCGGCTCTGGACGGCGTTTACAAGGTGGAACTGAGCGGAGCTACGCCCATGGAATGGCGGATAGAGTACGATAATGTACAGCTTTCATCCCTTCACATCGGTGTACAGGATATCCGGCAGGCCATTGCGGAACGTTACGACCGGGAGTTTCTGGGTATTTGTGAATATGATTCGGACGGTCGTCGGGAATGGATCCGGCTGGTGCGGGTGACGGACGGACAGGAGGGGGATTTCCGTCCGTCGGAAATTCAGGTCAGGACTTCGGAAGGGAACACCGTTCCCTTGGACAAGCTGGTACGGGTGACACGTACCGAAGAGGAACCTACTTCCTATTACCGGATAAACGGACTCAATTCCATTTATCTCTCCATTACCGCTACCGAAACGGCCAATCAGCTGACACTGGCAGACGAAGTGCGGAAAGTGATGGGGGAGGTTAAGGCTACCATGCCTGCCGGATATGAGATACATACCGGTTATGACGCTACGGAATACATCAGCAAAGAGTTGGACACCATCTATTTCCGCACGGGAATCACCGTGCTTATCCTGTTGCTTTTCGTGGCTGTCATTACCCGTAACCTGAGGTATCTGTTTCTTATCGTTGCCGGACTGACAGTGAATATCGCCGTAGCTGCCATCCTTTATTATGCCTTCGGACTGGAGATACAGCTTTATTCCCTGGCGGGCATCACCATTTCACTCAACCTGGTGATAGACAACATTATCGTCATGACCGATCATATCCTGAGGAGGCGTAACCTGAAGGCCTTCATGTCGGTGCTGGCAGCTACGCTGACTACCATCGGTGCATTGGTCATCATCTTCTTCCTCGATGAGAAGATACGGCTGAACCTGCAGGATTTTGCGGCAGTGGTCATCATTAACCTGGGCATATCCCTGCTGGTGGCTTTGTTCTTCGTTCCTCCGATGATTGAGAAGATCGGGCTGCGACGGGGCAGACCGGCACATCCGCGCTTGCGGGTCAAACGGTGTGCCGTGTATTTCACCCGCTTCTACCGTAGCCTGATTGTGCTGATGTGCCGCTACCGTGTGCTGGCCTGCATCCTGCTGGTGCTGGGCTTCGGCCTGCCGGTATTCATGCTTCCCGAAAAGATAGAGGAAGCGGAAAACAAAGGGGAGTGGGCGGAGCTGTACAACAAGATATTCGATAATTCCACGTACAGGGAAGGTATAAAACCGATTGTAGACAAGGTATTCGGAGGTGCTCTTCGTCTCTTTGTCGAGAAGGTATATGATGGAGGCTACTTCAACCGCGACGAAGGTGAAGTGGTACTTTATATCAATGCTACTTTGCCCAATGGCAGTACGCTGGAACAGATGAATGTACTTATCAAAAAGATGGAGATTTTTTTGAGCGGATTCAAGGAAATACGCCAGTTTCAGACATCGGTTTATAATGCCCGCAGGGCGGCTATCCAGGTGTATTTCAAGAAGGAGTATAGCCATACCGGCTTTCCTTATGTCCTGAAATCGAACGTGGTGAGTAAGTCGCTTACATTGGGCGGAGGAAGCTGGTCGGTCTATGGACTGCAGGACCAGGGCTTCAGCAACGATGTCCGTGAGTCGGCGGGTAGTTTCCGGGTGAAAATGTACGGCTACAATTATGACGAGCTCAGCCTGTGGGCCGAAGAGATGAAGAAGCTGCTTCTGACACACCGCCGTATCAAGGAGGTGACGGTCAATTCGGAATTTTCGTGGTGGAAAGACGACTATACGGAATTCTATCTGGAGTTTGACAAACGCCGCATGGCCGAAGAGAATCTGACCGCATACGATCTGTTTGCCGTGTTGCGTCCGGTATTCATGCGTGACCAGCTGGCTGGCAGCATTGTCTATGATAACAACCTGGAATACCTGCGGCTGACCTCCCGCCAAAGCGGCGATTATGATGTATGGGCCTTCATGTCGGTGCCGTTCGTTGTGAACGGCAAGCAGTACAAACTGTCTGATCTGGCGGTGCTGGCCAAGGGACAGGCACCGAAGCAGGTGGCCAAGGAAAATCAGCAGTACCGTCTGTGTCTGCAGTACGAGTACATCGGCTCTTCGGAACAAGGGCGGAAACTGTTGGAGAAGGATATCGAGACGCTTCGGAAACGTCTGCCCATGGGATATACGGTGGAGAGCGACGGGGCTTACTGGAGCTGGGGAAAGGATGACAACAGGCAGTATTTGCTGTTGCTGGTGGTGATAGCCATCATCTTCTTCATATCCGCCATCCTGTTCGATTCGTTGAGCCAGCCGCTGGCCATCATTTTTGTGATTCCGATTTCCTACATCGGGGTGTTCCTGACCTTTTACCTGTTCGGTCTGAACTTCGACCAGGGAGGTTTCGCATCCTTCGTGCTGCTCTGCGGTATTACAGTGAATGCGAGCATCTACATCCTGAATGAGTATAATGCCATCCGGAGAATTTTCCCTCACCTCTCTCCTTTGCAGGCGTATACCAAAGCATGGAATGTGAAGATTATCCCGATTTTCCTGACTGTGGTTTCCACTATTCTGGGATTCGTCCCTTTCCTGATAGGTGAGAAAACCCCGTTCTGGTTCCCGTTGGCAGCCGGTACCATCGGTGGGCTGGTGATGTCTGTGGTCGGTATTTTCCTGTATCTGCCGGTGTTGAGTGTATCAAGGTCGGTACGGCGGATGATCCGGCAAAGGAAGAAGTCGAAAATAAAGTCTTGAGTTTTTGTTAGGTTCGGATAGAATGTTTATCTTCGCATTATTCCTAAGATTAAAACCAGATTCCGTATGAGTAGTTATATACGTTTTGATTGGGCAATGAAACGCCTTCTACGTAACAAAGCTAATTTTGCAGTGCTTGAAGGTCTCCTGACTACTTTGTTGAACGATAAGATTACTATCCAGAAACTGTTGGAAAGCGAAAGTAATCAGGAAGAGGAGTTCGACAAGTATAATCGTGTGGATATGCTTGCCGAAGATTCTAAAGGAACGTTACTGCTGATTGAAATCCAGAACAACAATGAATATGCTTATTTCCAACGTATGCTTTTCGGTACTTCCAAATTGGTGACTGAATACATTAATCGGGGGGAAGGATATGACAAAGTACGTAAGGTGTATAGTATCAACATTGTCTATTTCTCTTTGGGGCATGGAAAGGATATCGTATATCATGGAAAGACTGAGTTCCGTGGTATACATCAGAATGATTTGTTGGAGTTGTCTCCGTTCCAACGTCAAACCTTCAAGGTAGATACGGTAAGTCAGCTATATCCGGAATATTATATACTGAAAGTCAATGATTTCAATCAGGTTGCAAAGACTCCGTTGGAGGAGTGGATTTATTACCTGAATACGGGAGAAATACCCGAAAAGGCCCAGGCACCGGGGTTGGATGCCGCTCGTGAACGTTTGAAACTTGATAGAATGAGTAAAGATGAACTGAAGGCTTATTACCGCCATTTGGACAATATCGTGATTTTGCGTGATAATATTCATACAGAACGTGCGGAAGGTCGTGCGGAAGGTCGTGCGGAAGGTCGTGCGGAAGGTCGTGCAGAGGGGCTGGAAGAAGGTCGTGCGGAGGGTCGTGCGGAAGGACTGGAAGAAGGCCGTGCAGAAGGATTGGAGGTGGCTCGGAGGCAAAGTGCGGCCCGTATGAAGGTCAAGGGATTCTCTGCGGAAGATATTGCTGATATTACAGGATTGAGTCTTGAGGAGATAGCAGAATTGTAATAGTTTTTGTGAACACAAAAAGCCGTTTTAGCTTATCTACGCAATATAGCTAAAACGGCTTTTTGGTTATTTTCTGTTCAGGAATTTTTTAGCCAACCTTTTTCTGACAGGCTCGTCATAGAGTTTCAGGCAGAGGTAGGCCAGTAGGATGTTTCCAAGATAGACCACAAGTGCCGTTGGCCAGGCTTCACTGAAGATATAAATCTTGTGGTTGATCAGCCAGGCATAGAACAGGTACATGATGGGATAGTGTACGGCATAGAGGGGATAGGAAATATCGCCCAGGAATTTACATACACGGGATGAAAAATTGTCCGTTGTCTTGCCCGAAGCTCCAATCCAGAGAAGAACCGGGAAGATGAACAAGATGCAGATTACTTCGAACAGACCGTTCAGACTGATGGGTGAGTTTTCTGTTACAATATACGGTACACAGAAAAGCAGTAGCAGGATCATGGAACAAATCCAGAAAGCTCCTTTTACATTCATCGGCTTGAAATGACGGGCCAGTAGCATTCCCATAGAGAAGGGGAAAAGCATGCGTAGGGTACCTCCGAAGAAGTTGACGGTATCGAGCGTCCAGCCTACGCCGAACATATCGTAACCGGATACATTGAAGAGAGTAAACCAGGCCAGGGCGATACCTGATAGTCCGACTAGAACTGTCAAAGCCTTATTAGACAGACGGTGAATGAACAGGGCGTACAGAATATTGCCGATATACTCGAAGAAGAGTGACCAACTGGGACCGTTCAACGGAAACATTTCGCCGTTACCACGTACTTCATAGCTTACACCGGGAACGGCAGGAATGAAAAACATGGCACAGAGCATGGCAAGCATGACGGCCGAAGTGGCAATTTTCGTGCCATCCCATTGGACACTGCCTTGCAGGAAGAAGGTGATGGCTCCCAGAATGACACCCATAATAATCATCGGATGAAGACGGATGAGACGGCGTTTGAAAAAATTGCCTGTTGTCATCGTTTTTCCCCATCGGTCATCATACGCATAGCTGATGACGAATCCGGAAAGGATAAAGAAAAAGTCAACCGCCAGATAACCGTGGTTGATAACCGTGATGAGAGTACCACCGGCCGCGAAAGACAGTCCTTCGAAGATGTGATAGAATAAGACTAATAGTGCGGCAACCCCTCGTAATCCGTCCAGGAGTTCGTAATGAGGCTTGGAATCTGCGTATGTTGCAGAAGAGATGTTTTGCATCATAATGTAAAGATATAAATGTTTTAATTATTTTTTTTCCGGCGCCTTATATATTGTTGTCAAAGTTACGCAACTTCGGTGTTTCAAAAGTTGTCCTGAGTCAAAATCGTGTTATTTTCTATTGACAAACGGGATGTTTTATCAGAAAGTCATATTTTTTTCCTACCTTTGCCACTCCAAACCATCAAAAATATGAAATCGGATATAGAAATTGCACGTAGCATAGAGTTGACCAAGATCAAGCAGGTGGCACGTAATTATGACATTCCCGTTGAAGAGATTCAGAATTACGGACGTTACATTGCCAAGGTTCCTGAAACTCTGATCGATCAGGAAAAAGTAAACAACAGTAATCTGATTCTGGTGACAGCCATCACCCCGACCAAGGCCGGAATCGGTAAAACCACAGTGTCTATCGGGCTGGCGCTGGGATTAAGCAAGATCGGCAAGAAAGCCATCTGTGCCTTGCGTGAGCCGTCATTGGGTCCTTGCTTCGGTATGAAGGGTGGAGCTGCCGGTGGTGGTTATGCTCAGGTATTGCCGATGGATAAGATTAACCTCCATTTTACGGGAGATTTTCATGCCATTACGTCGGCCCATAACATGATAGCTGCTTTGCTGGATAACTATATGTATCAGAATCGTGACAACGGCTTTGCCATGAAAGAAGTACTTTGGAATCGGGTACTGGATGTGAATGATCGTGGATTGCGTTATATTGTAACCGGTCTGGGAGGTAAGTCAAACGGTATAACCCGTGAATCCGGCTTTGATATTACACCGGCTTCCGAAATCATGGCCATTTTGTGTCTGGCTACCGATGAGGCTGATTTGCGCCGCCGTATCGAAAACATCCTGTTGGGATTTACCATCGAGGGAAAACCCTTTACAGTGAAGGATCTGGGAGTAGCCGGTGCCATTACGGTACTGTTGAAAGATGCTTTGTCACCTAATCTGGTACAGACAACCGAGCATACCGCTGCATTTGTTCACGGTGGACCGTTTGCCAACATTGCCCACGGATGTAATTCTGTACTGGCTACCAAGCTGGCCATGACTTTTGGCGATTACGTTATTACAGAGGCCGGATTTGGTGCCGATCTGGGTGCAGAGAAATTTTATGACATCAAGTGTCGCAAGGCTGGCCTGCAGCCGAAGCTGACTGTGCTTGTAGCTACCGCTCAGGGACTGAAGATGCACGGAGGAGTCAGTGTAGATGCCATTAAGGAACCGAACATGGAAGGTCTGAAAGAAGGTCTGAAGAACCTGGACAAGCACATCGAGAATCTGCAGTCGTTTGGACAGACAGTCGTAGTAGCGTTCAACCGTTATGCGAACGATACGGACGAAGAACTGGATTTCGTTCGCCAGCATTGTGCGGAAAAGGGTATTGGTTTCGCCATCAACAATGCATTTATGGAAGGCGGATCCGGTGCCGTAGAACTGGCCAATCTGGTGGTTGATACCATTGAAAAGAATCCTTCCAAGCCGTTGACTTTTGCATACAATGAGGAGGATTCTGTAGAAGAAAAGGTACGTAAGGTAGCCTTAAACCTGTATGGTGCCAAACAAGTGTTGTTTGGTCCGGCTGCCCGCAAGAAACTGAAGATGATTGAAGAGCTGGGCTATACGAATTTCCCGATTTGTATTGCCAAGACCCAGTATTCTTTCTCTACCGATCCTAAACAATACGGAGTAGCCTCCGGATTCGACTTTACGGTTCGTGATATTGTAATCAATGCCGGAGCCGAAATGTTGGTTATGGTAGCGGGTGAAATCATGCGTATGCCGGGATTGCCGAAAGAGCCTCAGGCATTGCACATTGACATCGTGAACGGAGAGATCGAAGGTCTGTCTTGATGAATCATTATTGAGACGTACCAAGTCATTCATAGAAAAGAAGCGTCACAACTTCCTTGTCCGACAGGCGGTAGTTGTGACGCTTCTTTTTGTATTGTGTACCGCATTATCCGTTGAAATTACCGTAGCGGGTAGGCAGCAGTTTGCGGTCGCCAAGGGTATTGTCTATACGGGCTACATTGATCCAGAACTTGTTTTCGCGGACACTCGGGATGGGGTACGCTGCTTTCTCACGACTGTAGCTGTGATCCCATTCATTGGCTACAACCTCATATTCCGGATGTGGTGCATTGATCAGTACATTGTCGTCGGCAGAGGCATCTCCGCGTTTCACTTCTTCTATTTCTTCCCAGATTTTCAGCATGACTTCTACAAAATTGTCTAATTCAGCCAGGCTTTCACTTTCAGTCGGTTCAATCATCAGTGTGCCGTGTACGGGGAAGGATAGTGTCGGGGCATGATAACCGTAATCCATCAGTCGTTTGGAAATGTCGTTTTCGCTGATTCCACTTGCTTCTTGCAGTTCCCGGCATTCCAGAATCATTTCGTGGCCTACAAATCCATTGGCTCCGTGGTAGACAATGCCATAGGTATCCTTGAAGCAGGCTGCCAGGTAATTGGCGTTCAGAATGGCTACCTGTGTGGCACGTGTCAGTCCTTCAGTTCCCATCATACAGATATAGGCATACGTAATCGGCAGGATACCGGCACTTCCATAGGGAGCCGCTGCTACTTCATTTTGTCCACTGCCGGAAGATACGTGTTCCGGAAGGAAAGGCAGCAGATGTTCGGATACGCATACCGGACCTACTCCCGGACCTCCACCGCCGTGCGGGCTGGCAAATGTCTTGTGCAGGTTCAAATGGCAGAGATCGGCACCGATTGTGGCGGGGTTGGTCAGTCCTACCTGAGCGTTCATGTTGGCACCGTCCATGTAGACTTGTGCTCCGCACTGATGGATGATTTTGCAGATTTCGGATACATCGGCCTCGAAGATTCCATGTGTTGACGGGTAAGTGATCATCAGAGCAGCCAGTTCGTCCTTATGCGTCTCGGCTTTTTCTTTCAGGTCTTTCAGGTCGATGTTTCCATGTTCGTCGCAGGCGCAGGTCAGCGGCTGGTAACCGGCTTGTACGGCTGAGGCCGGATTTGTGCCATGGGCTGAAGCCGGAATCAATACCAGATGACGGTGTCCCTGACCGATACTTTCCAGGTAACTGCGGATGATTCTTAGTCCTGTATACTCACCGGCTGCTCCGGAATTCGGCTGGAAGGTTACGCCGGCAAATCCTGTAATGACTTTCAGCTGTTCTCCCAATTTCTGGATCAGTTGCTGGTAACCTTCGGCTTGTTCTTTTGGAACCAGCGGGTGCACGTTCATCCAGGCAGCGTTGCTGAGCGGAAGCATTTCTGCAGCTGCATTGAGCTTCATGGTACACGATCCCAGTGAGATCATGGAGTGTGCCAGTGAAATATCCTTTCGTTCCAGCCGTTTGATGTAACGCATCATTTCGGTTTCCGTATGATATTTGTTGAATACTTCGTGTGTCAGGAACCCTGTCCGCCTTCTCAGTTCGCGGGTCAGCGAGGAAGTTTCGGGAATGTCTGTTATTTCCTGGCTGTTGGTCTCGGCTGCGATACCGAAGATACTGATAAGACGGTTGATGTCGGCCAGGGTTGTGGTCTCGTCAATGCTGACACCTACATCGCCGTTGTCAAAATAACGCAGGTTGGCTTGTTTGCTCATGGCGATGGTGTGTAGCTTTTGTGAAGACACATTCTCCGGAAGTTGCAGGCGAAGTGTATCAAAGAACAGTTCGTTTTTCTGGATGTATCCCAGTTTTGTCAGTTGTTTGCTCAGACAGTTGGCCAGGCTATGTATGTGCTTGGCTATTTCCTTCAGTCCGTCCGGTCCGTGGTAAACGGCGTAGAATCCGGCCATGGTAGCCAGCAGTGCCTGGGCGGTACAGATGTTTGAGGTTGCCTTTTCACGTTTGATGTGCTGTTCACGGGTCTGTAAGGCCATGCGGTAGCAGATGTGTCCGTATTTGTCTTTCGAGAGTCCGATGATGCGTCCGGGCATGTTCCGCTTGTATTCGTCACGGGTAGCGAAATAAGCGGCCGAAGGTCCTCCGTAGAATAGAGGAGTACCCAGTCGCTGTGTGCTTCCGAATACGATGTCAGCGTCCCATTCGCCAGGCGGAACCAGCAGTACCAGTGCCAGAATGTCGGCATCGACAGCTACTTTGCAACCGGCTTCGTGAGCTTTTCGGGTAAATTCGCGGTAGTCTTCAATGTTTCCGCTGTTGTTAGGATATTGAACGATACAGCCGAAAATATCGGGAGTAAATGTCAGTTCCTTGTAATTGCCTACCTGTATCTGCATGCCTTGTGGAATGGCACGTGTCTTGATGACAGCCAGGTTCTGTGGAAAAATTTCTTCGTCGACAAACAGAATGTTTGCACCGGCCTTCTGTTGGGCGCGGCTGCGCAGACCAAACATCATGGTGGCAGCCTCTGCGGCTGCGGTGGCCTCATCCAGCAGTGAGCAGTTGGCCAAAGGCATGGAAGTCAGATCACTGATGACGGTTTGGAAATTCAGTAGTGCTTCCAAGCGCCCCTGTGAGATTTCTGCCTGATACGGAGTATACGAGGTGTACCATACGGGGTTCTCGAATACATTTCGCTGAATGACGGCCGGTGTTACGGTGTCGTACCATCCTGTACCGATGTAGGTCTTGTAAGGCTGGTTCATGGCAGCCAATTTGCCGATGTGTTCGGCAAATTCCCGTTCGGTCATTGCCGGTTTCAGGTGGAGAGGTTCTTTCAGGCGGATTTTCGCAGGAATGGTGCGGTCTATCAACTCATCAAGACTTTTTACTCCAATTTTTTCCAGCATTTTCGGATAATCTTCTTCCGATATGCCGATATGGCGATTGGCAAATGTAGCAGTTTTCATAATGTATGATTTAAAGTTTGAATGTTTTACGTGGTCAGTTAAAGAAAGAGTTAGTCATTTTTTCATCTCCTACCGTAGTCTTTTCACCGTGTCCGGGGTAAATGATCGTGTTGTCCGGGCAGGTAAACAGACGGTTGCATACGCTGTTACGCAGTTGCTCGAAGTTCCCTCCGTCCAAGTCGGTGCGTCCTACACTTCCTTTGAACAGTACGTCACCGCTGAACATGCAATCGTCTTCTTCATTGTAGAAAACCAGGCTGCCGGGAGAATGTCCGGGGGTCAGCAAGGCTTTCAGTCGTGAATGTCCGAAACGGATTTCATCACCGTCAGCTATATAGTTGCCCAGTGGGGCAGGTTCTTCGTTGATGCGGAAACCAAACATGCGGCAATAGTCGGCCGCACGTGCAATCAGAAACTCGTCTTGCTGGTTTGCTTCCGGTTTTAGTCCGAATTCCCGTACCAGGAATGCGTTCCCGAAAATGTGGTCCAGGTGCAGGTGGGTGTTCAGCACATGCTTTAACTGAAGTCCGTTTTCGCGGATATAGTTTTTCAGCGTTTCCTGTTCCTCGGGATAGAAACATCCGGCGTCGATGACTACGGCTTCGCGGGTCTCGTCGGAAAGTACGTAGCAGTTTACCGGAAACATATTGAATTCAAATCGTTTGATTGTCATAGCCTGAGTCTTTATTTGTTGATGGTTACGTAAACTACCTTTTTCGTTTCAAAGTATTCTTCGTGAAAATAGTCTTTCAGCTTGTAAATATGAGTCTGATGCTTTACCGGCATGATCTCATTTTCCAGTTCTCCTCCTTTAAGACAAATCAGTCCGTTGGGTAATGCGTTATGCTGTTCTTTGCGAATATTCTTGCGGATAATTTTCAGTAGGTCTACGAGAGGCATGACTGCACGGCTTACCACAAAGTCGAATTGTTGTTTTTCTTCTTCAGCCCTGCAATGCCGTGTAGTTACGTTTTTCAGTCCGATGGCTTGTGCCACTTCTGTTGCCACTTTTACTTTTTTACCGATACTGTCTACCAGGTGAAACTGGCAGTCGGGGAACAGAATAGCCAATGGAATGCCGGGAAATCCGCCTCCGGTACCCAGATCCATCAGGGTGGTACCCGGTTTGAAATGGATGATTTTTGCTATTCCCAGGGAATGTAGTACATGATGTTCGTACAGGTTGGTAATATCTTTGCGTGAAATGACATTGATTTTACTGTTCCAGTCGGTGTATAAATCGTAGAGCGCGGCAAACTGTTCTTTCTGGGTGTCTGTCAGCTCGGGGAAATAATTGAGTATAAGGTCCATATTAAAGTTATCTTCTTGTCAATGTTTGATAAGGTATGTATTCAATTCCTGATAAGGCACTTCCAGCTCGAAACTTCCTACCGCGTAAGGGGCTATATCATACGGATTGTAAAGAAAACGGATGCCTTCTTTTTCCAGCAGAAAGTTATCGGGTATATAGAGCCCGTTCATTTGCAGAATACCGTATTCCTGAAGGCCCTGTATACCGGTGATGGTATCGGTTTCCATCCGTTCGTTGGCTGTGCGGATCAGTTCTTTCAGTATAAGTTCGCAAACCGCTGCATCGGTGTTGGGCAGGAATACATCTTCTTTGGTGAGTAGCTTTCCTTGGTCGGTAATGTTTATCCATTTCTGGTAGCTGTTCGGGTGTGCGCCTCCCGTATAGGAATAGTGGCTGATCCTGTAGTTCCAGATATGTTCCTGTCCTTGAGCCAGTTTTGCCGAGATATTGTATTCGTAGTTGTACCATCCCGGCAGTTCGTGGTCTTTCATTCCGTTGCGTAGATCGTATTCATACAGCTTGTCCAAGTCTTGTCGGTAATTGAAGATAAGCGTGTCTCTCAATTGCTGTATGAAATCTTCTGGCGTATGTATAGGAGGTATTCCTTCTTCGATAGATCTTACCAGCATTTTATTGGTATTGTAAACTGTAGAATCACTGTCTTGACAGCTTTTGAGAAAATCCAGGCTGAAATCAATCTTACAGGATGGAGAACTCTTGATGTTTTCTTTTAGAAAAACCGTTGTATCGCAGGTCAGGGTTTCTATTGTCGGTGAATCCATTGATTTAGGCTCGGTACATCCTTGAAAAAAAACGAGCGCCGAAGCCATCCCCATCATCTTGAAAAACAAGTTATTGAATTTTTTCATGTCATTCATTATTGGTTGAGTCGTTCAACTATTATTGCTACATACTACAAATATAAGATAACTTCACGAATTAACCATCTAAAAAGTTTTTTTCTTTCTGTAAAAAAATGGAAAACAGGAAAAGGAAGGAATAAAGATATTGGATAAAAACAAATTTCTCTGAAAAAGGTTTTCTTTTCAAGTTATTGTGGTAACTTGCAGTCAAAATTCAAAATAGAAGGATGATTATGAAAACAGAAAACTGGGGGATAATATCTTATGCAGAAGCCTGGAAACGGCAGACAGAATTGTTTGATTCGCTGGTTGCAGCACGTGAACAGAAAATGTCTTATGAAAACCGGTTGGTCTTTTGTCAGCATCCTCATGTTTATACATTGGGACGTCATGGAAAGGAAACCAATATGCTGCTTACGGAAGAACAGTTGAAACGGATACATGCCGAATTGTTTCACATCGACCGTGGAGGAGACATTACGTATCACGGACCGGGACAATTGGTTTGTTATCCCATTCTGAATCTGGAAGATCTGCATTTGGGATTGAAGGTTTACTTGAATATACTGGAAGAGGCGGTAATACGGGTTTGTGCTTCTTACGGAATTTCAGCCGGACGTGTATCGGGGGCTACTGGGGTGTGGTTGTCGGCAGGTACACCGGGAGAACGGAAAATTTGTGCCATGGGAGTACGGAGCAGTCACTTTATTACCATGCACGGACTGGCGCTGAATGTGAATACCGATTTGGAATATTTTCGTTATATTCATCCTTGTGGTTTTGTAGATAAGGGGGTAACATCTATGCAGAAAGAGCTGGGACATGAGGTTTCTATGGAGGAAGTGACTGCACGACTGGAGGCCGTATTGAAGGAGTTATTGTGCCTTTAGTAAAGCCTTTTCTAAAAGTATCTGATAAAAAGGAAGTTAAAAACAAATTTGAGAAAAAGATGTCAAATCGTTTGGCGGAATCAATAAAAGAACTTACCTTTGCAACCGCAAAAACAAAATAGATGCACTCTTAGCTCAGTTGGTAGAGCAACTGACTCTTAATCAGTGGGTCCAGGGTTCGAATCCCTGAGGGTGTACAGATGATGGGAAAGTTCTGGAGATCGGCTGATTTTCAGAACTTTTTTCTTTTATTATCTTTTACAGTCAACAGAAACATTAATATTCAGAGGTATGGATAACAGATACAATACGTTAATTCGTAACATGATGGAATACGATGCAGGCGATGCAAAACGTATTCAGCATTTTATAAAAGTACATTATTTTGCTCACCTGATAGGTTCCATGGAACAGTTGGATCCGGAAACTTTGCTTATTCTGGAAACGGCTGCCATTGTACACGATATAGGCATACATGTATGTGAAGAAAAATATGGGATGTGTGATGGTAAGCATCAGGAGCTGGAAGGACCGGCAGAAGCCAGGGCTTTACTGATGAAGACAGGAGGATATACTCCTTCACAGATAGACCGGGTTTGCTGGCTGGTAGGTCATCATCACACGTATCATGCTATCGAGGGGTTGGATTATCAGATTTTGGTGGAAGCTGATTTCCTGGTAAATATGTATGAAGATGATTTTACGGCTGAGGCAATTAGGAAGGTCAGAGAGCATGTATTTAAGACAAAAGCAGGTATTCAGCTCATTGATACGCTTTTTCTGTCGGATAAATATTTGCATAGGAAGTCTGTAGAACAAATATGATATTTCTGATTTTATTGTCAGAATGTCGTTTTTTAACTTTTTAAAATGTGAAGCATGAAGTTTCAGGAAAGAATCTTTCAATATATTTCGAAGAAAAAACTTTTTTCTCCGGGCGACAAGGTTCTGGTAGCATTGAGTGGAGGTGCCGATTCGGTAGCTTTGTTGCGGGTACTGCTTGAGTTGGGATTCTCGTGTGAGGCTGCTCATTGTAATTTCCGATTGCGGGGGAAAGAGTCCGATCGTGACGAAGCTTTTGTCAGAGAGTTGTGTCAGTCTCTGGGAGTTCCTCTTCAAGTGATACATTTTGAGACGGAAGCTTATGCGGTAGAGCAAAGGATTTCCATCGAAATGGCTGCTCGAAAATTGCGGTATGACTGGTTTGAAAAGATGCGTCAGGAAAGAAACTGCCGGGTTATTGCTGTAGCTCATCACCGGAATGACAGTGCGGAAACATTTTTGCTGAATCTGGTTAGGGGAACCGGTATTCGTGGGTTGAAGGGGATGGCACCGGTCAATGGTGCTGTGGTGCGTCCTTTGCTGGGAGTAGACCGTGAACAGATTCTTCATTACCTGACCTCGTTGGGACAGTCATACGTAACTGATAGTACAAATTTGCAGGATGAATATGTGAGAAATAAAATCCGGCTGGATATTATCCCGAAATTCCAGGAAATCAATCCTTCTTTTCAAAATTCCTTACTTGAGACAGCGGAACGTCTCGCTCAGGTAGAAGCGATTTACCGGAGAGGAATTGAAGAAGCTATGAAACGGGTCCTGTCAGATGAACTACGGATGGATATAGCTGCATTGCTTCGTGAGGTCTCTCCTCAGGCGATACTGTATGAATGGTTATATCCATTGGGATTTAATGCCAGTCAGTTGGATGATATTTTTAGAGGATTGGAAGGTGAGTGTGGACGGTGGTATGAGGTACAAGAATGGCGATTGTTGCGCGATCGGGATTATCTGATACTTTCACCGGCTGTATCTTCTGAAAAAAAATATCGTCTGGTTGTGGAACGGTTCACGGTAGCGGAACCTTTTCGGGTACCGGCTGATTTGCGGAAAGCATATCTGGATGCAGACCGGGTTATGGAACCGCTGGTATTGCGTAAATGGCAGCCGGGGGATCGGTTTATGCCATACGGGATGAATCGATTCAAGCGTGTACGCGATTATTTGCGTGACCGTAAATTTACTCGTTTCGAGAAAGAAGAGCAGCAGGTGGTAACGGCTGGTGATGAGATAGTCTGGTTGGTCAATGAACGTCCGGATCATCGATTCCGTATTACGGAGCAGAGTAGGAATATTCTGGTACTTTCGGTAGTAGAAATGTAATAACAGGTCTTTTAGTGCCTGTCTGAGTGTATTTTGCATTAAAAAAAATGAAAAAAGCAAGCGAATAGACGGAGTATTGAGTGATTTGTATTTACTTTGAGCGAATTAACTTATAAAACAGATGGAAGAATGAATGAACTGATCGCTAAAATTAAAGAATTGAGCGCTGCCTTAGTGGCTGACGCTGAAATGCAGGCCGGAAAAGGAAACAAGGCGGCTGGTACTCGTGCTCGCAAAGCATCTTTGGATTTGGAAAAGGTTTTGAAAGAATTCAGAAAAGTATCTTTGGAAGAATCGAAGAAATAATTGATTCCAGTCTTAAAACGATCTTGAAAGAGATTGTATCTTCTCTATTCATACGGGATGGATACAATCTCTTTTGTATATCAGTAAAGTGTCTGTGCGATAAAAACACCGGAAAGTTCCGGTAGAGAGGAAGAACTGTACGAATGAAACAGATATTACTAATTGGAGGAGTCGGCCTGATTGTCACGGTGTGTGCCGTGATAGGGATTTCCTGTTCTTCCGACAGGCAGCAACAGCGGTTGTTGCGGATGGCTGATTCACTGAACCAGGTTTCTTATGCTTGGCGTTATAAGAACCTGTCAAAGTCGGCCAAGGCTGCCGGACAAGCGTACGAATGGTCGGCGGGAGCTCCGTCTGTACGGGCGGAGGCATTGAACAACATGGCTTTTTGTGCTTTTATGCGTATGGATTTTGAACAGGCTATCCGTTTGTTCCAAAAGGCCTCGGTTGCCAGTAGTAATGAGGTAGAAAGCCTGATAGCAGACGTTGGTATGATGAAAATTTGCCAGCGTACTTCGATGAACAAGGAGTTTTATGATTATCGGAACAGGGCGTGGAGAAGAATTAAACGTATTCAGGAAGACCAGATTTCTTTAACGAGCAAAAAAGTAAGAACCAGGCTGGATTATGCCTTGTCTGAGTTTTACATCGTTTCGGGCATTTATTACTATTATTTGCAGCAGGAAGACGAATCGCTGGCTTCCATTGAGGCGATCTCACCGGATTGGGTTAAATCCGATACATCACAGTGGCTGTATTATACATATATGAGGGGATCAGGTGGTATGTATCGAGCCCGAAATGCCGAAGAGACGACCAAAGGAGAATTCGGGTGTTTGGTAGAATGCCTTCAAGTCAGTCAGTCAGAAGGGTATGTTTATTTTGAAGCCAATGCATTGCAGGCGATGGCTGAACTTTTGTTGTTTCGTTCCAATCGTGAACTGTTGGCTCGAGAGAGGGATGGACTATTGAGATTGGTCAATCCGAACGATGTTCCGTTGGATTCTCTTCCCTTGCGTCTGGCTCAAAGAGCTTTACGCTTGTTTAAACGGTATGGAGACTGGTATCAGATATCGGGCACTTATCGTACGATAGCCAGTTATTATAATTTTATGGGCGAATCAGAGAAAGCGTTGCCTAATCTGGCAGAAGCACTTGGCTATGTCAATCGTCATCATGAAAAGTATTATCATTGTGATGATACGCTTGATCGTCTGTTCACTTTTGTGCCGGGACAAGAGCGGTCTACCGAGCTGAAGTGGATCAACGATGAAGGTATAAAGACTGTACCGGAATGGATTGCACGCTTACGGGAGCAGTTGAGCCGCACATATTCGGCCATGGACCGGAAGATGGAATCGGATTACAATCGAAATATTTACCTGGATATTTTGGATTATACCCGGCAGGATAAAGAGCTGGAGAGCCGGTATGCCATGTTGGAGCTTGAATCCAGTCAACTGAACGGCCTTTTGTTGCTGGTTGGAATCAGTTTTATTCTTTTGGTTATTCTTTTTATTTTTCTGAACCGTTATTGGAGAAGACGGAATACGCAATATGTCAATGAATTGAGGCGGGTGCTTGGGGCTTGCCGGAAAATTACTTCGGCAGTTCCTCCGCAAGCATCGGGTATGGAAGAAATAAAAGAGGCTGTTTGTCAGGCTGTGGAGACCGATTTGCTTGATATTTTCCGTTCCAGAGAATTATGGATTGAAATTGTGGGAGAGGAACCTGAAGAAAAACCGGAGTGGATATCATCCAGAGAAGCAGAATCCTACGCACTGGTTTCACCAGGAAAACAGGAACCTATCGGTACTTTGTGGTTACATCCGTTTACAGCTTTACGCAAGGAAGAAAGAGCATTGGTGGGATTATTCGTTCCGTATCTGGCATGGACTCTGGAAAACGGGCAAAATCTGGTATCGCTGGATGATGAACGGAAAAAGGTGGAAAAGGAACAATATGTCCACGAAAAGCATTTGTATGAAAATAAACGGGAAAATGAAGTAAAGAAAACCTGCCTGTCACTGGTAACAGGAATTTTGCCGTATATAGACCGTGTGGTAAATGAGGTCAGTAAGCTGTGCCGGCAGGTCACAGATGTTCAGTTGAAGGCCGCAAGACTTCAATACATCGGTGAGCTGATAGCCCGTATCAATGAGTACAACGATATTCTGGCGTTGTGGATTAAAATGAGGCAGGGAACCGTCAGTCTCAACATTGAAAGTTTTGGGCTCAACGAGCTTTTCTTGACTTTGTCCAAAAGCAGGCGTTCGTTTGAAATGAAGCAGCAACAGTTTATTGTCCCGCAAACGACAGCTGTGGTAAAAGCTGACAAGGCACTTACTTTGTTTATGATAAATACACTGGCCGAGAATGCCAGAAAATATACGCCAGCCGGAGGTCGTATAGAACTTTCGGCCGAAGAAACCGATACGTATGTGGAGATTGCCGTTTCCGATAATGGGCCCGGCCTTTCGGAAGCCGATGTCGCCAGAATTTTAGGAGAAAAGGTTTACGATTCCCGACAAATAGGTTTGGATACGGCGCCTGACACACGGGTTTTGCAAAGGCAGAAAGGACATGGATTCGGGTTGATCAACTGTAAGGGGATCATTGAGAAATATCGGAAGACCAATGCCTTGTTTCAGGTTTGTACGTTTCAGATAGAAAGTCAACCGGGAAAAGGAAGCCGTTTCTTTTTTCGGTTGCCGAAAGGAGTACAACGGTTGGGCGTTTGGATGTCAGTACTGGTAATGGGTGGCATGAGTCTTTGGGGATGTAGCGGTTATTCGGTAGATAGCCCGAATAAAATGGGAATTACAGATTCTATGGCTGTTCAACCGGTTGTAACTGCATACGATAGTCTGTTGGCCATAGCAAACAATTATGCCAATCAGGTATATGAATGTAATGTCAATGGCAATTACACTTCTGCTTTGGTACTGGCAGACAGCGTGTTGTATTTCATGAACGAACACTACCAGAAATATTCGGGAGATGAAGGGCCTTTATTACGATTGTACGGATCCGGTTCGGCTGCTGAACTTATATGGTTGGCCAGACATTTTGATACGGATTATTACATTTTGCTGGATGTACGCAATGAAGCTGCAGTGGCCAGTCTGGCTGTGAAGGATTTCCGGCGTTATCGATACAACAATACGGCCTATACTTCTTTATATAAACTGTTGAGTGAAGACAATTCGTTGGAGCTTTATTGTAAACGGATGCAACAGTCGGCCAATAACAAGCTGATAGCTCTGGCTATCTTTGTACTGCTGGTAATAGGTGGAACCATCACTTATTATTGGCTTTATATCCGAAGGCAATTGCATTACCGCTACAACATGGAGCAGGTTTTCAGTATCAACAAGGCACTTTTTCGTGCTTCGTCAGTGTCTGAAAAAGAATCGCCACTTGAGATTGCCCAAGGAGTGGTAGATGGCATCTTCAATGAAATGCACGAACTGGTACCGTTGTCTAATCTGGCTCTGGCCGTCTATAACGAAGAGACTCATCGGCTGGAAACAGCTTTTTATCAGGAAACGGGAGACGACGATTTGCAGGAACGGATGGTGCGGGCGTTTGAGAAAGAACAGGTATGCTGGCCGGCGGATACAGGCTGGTGTTTTCTACCGTTGCGAAAAGATGCGGGCGGCGAAACACATTGCGTCGGCTTATTGTCTTTGGAACTTTCCCGGCCTTATAACCGTGAAGAAGACCAGTTGTTGGTACAGCTGGTGGCTGGTTATCTGGGTAGTGTGCTTTATCATACTCTTGTTACGGTACAGCGGAAGTGTCACGATATTGAACTGGCACAGGATGACGCACGCCGTACTTTGTTTGAAGAAAATCAGTTGCATGTGCAGAACATGGTACTCGACAACTGTCTGTCTACCATCAAGCATGAAACCATTTATTATCCGAATCGTATCAAGCAGATTGTTGATCGGCTGACGCATGAGAAAATGGTGGTAGATGACGAGGAAGAGCAGTTGGAGGCGATGGCTGAGTTGGTAGGGTATTACAAGGATATTTTTACCTTACTCAGTTCGTGTGCTTCCCGACAATTGGAAGGAGTAACTTTCCGACGGACGGAAGTCTGTACGACAGAATTGTCTGCTCATGCTGTCCGTTACTTTAACCGTATGAGTCGGAAACTGCCTGTCGTGCTTACGCTGGAAGTGGAAGCTGGTTCTTTGGGAGTGTCGGGTGACCGGGTCTTGCTGGCTTTTTTGCTGGAAAATCTGCTGGATGAAGCTATGCGTTATCCGGTAGCTGGCAAGCTGAAACTGAAAATTTATCGGAGTGAAGACTTTGTTCGCTTTGATTTTATAGATTCTCGTCGTAATTTTACACAGTCGGAACTGAATGGTTTGTTTTATCCGGATAAAAGCCGCATGCAGCAGGGGGCTTCCGGTGGTGAACTGGTAGGAACAGAATTCCTGGTGTGTAAGCAGATCATTCGTGATCATGATGAATTCGCCGGTAAGAGAGGGTGCCGTATTAATGCGGATGTTGTATCTGACAACCAGGGATTTATGGTGTGGTTTACCGTCCCTTATCGCAATATATAATGAATGGAAAATGTATGGAAAAATTTAAAGTAATCATCGTTGAAGATGTTAAATTGGAGTTGAAAGGTACAGAAGAGATCTTTCGGCATGAGATACCCAATGCTGAGGTGATTGGTACAGCTATGACCGAAGCCGAATTTTGGGAGTTGCTTCAGCAACGGACTCCTGACCTGGTGTTGTTGGATTTGGGATTGGGGGGGTCGACTACCATCGGCGTAGATATTTGTGCACGTTTGCACCGGGAGCGTCCGGAACTTAAGGTCCTGATTTTTACGGGGGAAGTTCTGAATGAAAAATTGTGGGTGGACGCCCTGAATGCAGGTGCCGACGGAATTATCCTGAAGACGGGTGAGCTTCTGACCGCTACAGATGTACAGGCCGTCATGGACGGGAAAAAACTGGTGTTTAATTATCCGATTTTGGAAAAGATTGTAGAGCGTTTCAAGCGGTCTGTCGAGGTAGAGCAGCGTCGTCAGGAGGCTTTTATCAATTATGATATTGATGAATACGATGAGCGTTTGCTTCGTCATTTGGCTTTGGGATATACCAAAGAGATGATTACGAATCTGAAGGCCATGCCGTTTGGGGTGAAATCCATTGAAAAACGCCAGAATGATTTGATTAATCGCCTGTTTCGTCCTGACGAACGGGGGGGAGTCAATGCTTGCCGGTTGGTAACCCGTGCTTTCGAACTTCGTATACTGGATATTGATAATCTGGAGCCAGATGAGGAATAAAGGATTTCTGCATCCTGCAACTTGTTTTTTCCTGCTGACGATTGTGGTGGTTTGTGTATCGTGGGTAGGGAGTATTTATGGATGGGGGCATGTTCAGAATCTGTTGAGTGCAGAGGGATTGCGCTGGCTGCTCCGGTATACGGGAGACTGTTTTACCCGGTCGTCAGTGACGGGAGCCATGCTGCTGCTTTTTCTGGGTGGAGGATTGTGTATGCATTCCGGTTTGTTGGATGCCTGTTATCGCCTGAAAACCCGTCAGCGGAAACTTTCACAGAAAGAGCGTACTGTTTTATGCCTGGATTGTGGGAGGAATATATGCACTGTTCTGGGTCTTTCTGGCGTGGGGACCGATTAATCTGGTTCGTAGTTCTACCGGATCCTTGTTCGATTCGCCACTAGCCGATGGGGTTTGTTATGTCGTTTCTGTAGGTTTGGGATTGATGGGAACTGTTTATGGATTTGTGACGGATTTGTATAGAAACGATTCCGATGTGATACAAGGCATGGCTTGTCTTTTTCGGTATTGTTCTGTATATTTTGTAACGTTGTTTTTTGTAATTCAGTTTTTTGCTGTTCTCCAGCATTCAGGGCTATATCTTTTTTTCTCGTTTTCTCCGTTGGTCTGGAAAGGAATTTACTATCTTTGTTGCCTGTTCCCTCTGTGGTATTGCAGAATTGGAAAAAATAAATTAATCAAATATTAATAAAATAGATGTTTATGATGAAAAAAAGAATGATTTGGGCAGTTGCAGGGCTAATGGCTTTGTCTGCTTGTCAACAAGCCCCTGGTTATGTTATTCAGGGAACGGCTACAGGAGCCGCAGACGGTGATACCATCTTTTTACAGAACTTTGATGGAGCGAATATGATAAAGATGGATTCTGCCATTGTCAAAAATGGAACTTTTGAATTCAAGGGTATGCCCGATTCGTTGGTAGAAAGCCGTTATGTCACTTACATGAAGGGAGACAACCGTATGTCTACCATGCTTTTTGTTGAAAAGGGAAATATTCAGGTGACACTGGATCCGGAAAACAGTAAGGTCTCAGGAACTCCTAACAACGACATTCTCCAGCAGTTCTCCGATATGTTTGCTGCTATCTCAAAAGATTTGAATGATACATACCGGAAATGCCAGATGGATTCAACCTTGACAGAAGAACAGAAGGATTCCGTAGAACAGGTTCTCGACCGTAAACAGGAAGAAGGACTTGATAAGGTCTTTAATATGGTAACTGCCAACATCGACAAACCGGTAGGAGTATACCTGCTCGCTTCTTTTGGTCCGTCGTTTGATGTGAAGAAAATGCAGCCGCTCTTCAAGCAGATTCCAGCCGCATATAGCAGTCAGCCGGAAATTGTTTCGTTGAAAGAATATGTAGAGACTGCCGCGAAGACGGCCGAAGGAGAAACTTACATTGATTTTACGATGAATACTCCAGAAGGTAATCCTGTAAAACTTTCGGATTATGTATCAAAAAATACGTACACACTGATTGATTTCTGGGCCAGCTGGTGCGGACCTTGCAAGAAGGAAATGCCGACAGTGGTAGAAGCTTATGCGAAATACAAGGGAAAAGGTTTCGGAGTTGTAGGTGTTTCGCTGGACAACAATGCCGAAAGCTGGAAACAGGCTATTAAGGATTTACAGATTACCTGGCCTCAGATGTCTGATCTGAAAGGTTGGCAGTGTGAAGGTGCTGCATTGTATGGCGTACGTGCAATACCGGCTACTGTACTGGTCGATCAGCAAGGAACAATCATTGCACGTAACCTGCGTGGATCTGCTTTGATGAATAAATTGGATGAACTGATGAAATAATCTGATTTCTGTCAATTCTTTGAGCATAAAAATACCGGCCCCCTTTTTCTGGTACAAGGAAATGAGGGAGCCGGTATTTTTTATCCGATCTTGCTGATTTTTTTCAGCTTTTCTTCTTCGATTATCTTGATTTTTCTTCCATCGATGATGATGAGTTTTTCTGCGGCAAAATTAGAAAGGGTACGAATGGCATTCGAGGTTGTCATGTTAGAAAGATTTGCCAGGTCCTCCCGTGAAAGATAGATGCTTAATGTACATTGGTCTTCTTCCACTCCGTAGGTATCTTTCAGGAAAAGAAGCGATTCGGCCAGACGTCCCCGAATGTGTTTCTGTGTCAGGCTTACGGTTCGTTCGTCAGAGATACCCAAGTCTTTGGAAAGTTGTTTGATGAAGAACATTGCCAGTTCGGCGTTCTCATGAATCAGTTTGATAATGGTAGGCATGGGAATCAGACAGATGGTACATGGTTCGAATGCGGCGGCGGCAGTGACATAATTCTCTTCCGCAAAATAAGCCCGGTAAGCGAAGTATTCGTGACTTTTGATTACACGGATAATCTGGCTGCGTCCGCCAACTCCATCTTTGTAGATTTTAACCTTTCCACTCAGCAGGCACATGAGGCTGTCAGGAGTCTCACCTTCGCAATAGATGGTTTCGTTTTTCTTATATTTTTGTATTGTAAAATCTTTCGCAAGAAGTTCTTTCTGTTCCTGCGTTAAGGGTTGCCATAAATCGGGGATGCTTTCGGCAATTTCAGCTTCTGTTAATTCCTTCTTCATCATATACAATGTTACAAAACCGTGTTATATAGCACAAAGGTAAAATAAAAAATTGAAAAACCATTTTTTTAGCTTTAAAAAATCGCTTTTTAATGAGGCAATTATTATATATTTGTCTGAAAAATATGTGACATTGAAATTTACTTCTCGCATATATGGGCTTTGTTTGCTACTATGCTGTTCATACGGAGTGGCAAGTGGATCCGGACTGAATGGAAGTGTTCGTCAGGAAGCGGGAAGTATTGTACCCGATTCTATCATGAAGCTTCTGCTGGATGGTGCAGAAATAAACTCTCACCGGGTGAAGGAGTACGAATGCGAACTGTATCTGAAAGGAAAACTGACGGTTCACAAGAAGAATCGTATTATCAAGTATGTCCCTTCCATGTTCAAGCTGGAAAAGGGGGTCAATCAGTACATGCATGAGTCTGTCAGTAGCCTGCATTATACGGCTCCGGGCATTTATGACCGGAAGATCAAGGCGGTGTCTACTACCTTTCCCAATCCGTATGGCGAGGTGTTCGATTTTATGGACTATGTGAAGTTTAATGTCTATGGATCGTCGGTGATGGAAAATAAGGTACTTTCTCCGTTCAGCAAGCAATCCAGAAAGCTTTATCAGTATTATATAGAGGATGTGGCAGAGAATTTGGAAGGAAAGATTTATCAAATAAGAGTTGCTCCTCTGTTTAATAGTACCCAGTTGCTGGAAGGAAGTTTCTGGGTCTCTGATACGGACTGGACAATTAAGTATATGGATGTAAAAGGTAAATATGCCTTGATGACTTATCATCTGTCTATGCGGATGGGAGATACCGAAGAGACAAAATTCATGCCTCAGCTTTTTAATCTGGACCTTGATTTCAAGTTTTTGAGGAATCATCTGGAGATGAACTATACGGGTTGGATGACGTATAGTAAAGTCGCTCTGTTTCCACCGGATGGAAAAGAATGGCTGGAATTGCGCAAGACACGTTCCCATAATCTTTCTACATCTTATACACTCACTTGTGATACATCTCAGGTGAGCCTCGATCCGGATTCGTTTAATCGGATTCGTCCGATTCCGCTGGATAACGAGGAGAGTGTATTGTATAGGGAACGAAAAGAACGGCTGATGATGCAGGCCGTAGAAGATACCCTTCAGAAACGTTTGCCGGTTACACGCAAAAAGCGGAATATGGTTTTTCTGGGTCAGCTGGGAGATGCATTGATCAGCAGCTATAACATAGACTTGTCAAAAGTGGGAAGTGTCAATTGTTCACCGATCATCAATCCGTTGTATGTAAGTTACAGCCATCGGAAAGGTCTTGCCTACAAGCAGGTGTTCAAGTACAACAAGTTGTTTCATGATGGCCGTCTGCTGCGTATTGTTCCTCAGGTAGGATATAATTTTACGAAGAAAGAACTTTATGCCAGCGCGGATGTGCAATACATTTACAATCCTCAGAAGCAGGGGCGTATCGAGGTCAGTGCAGGAAACGGTAACCGTATTTACAGCAGTGTTGTGCTGGATCAGCTGGAGGCTCAACCGGATAGTACACTGAGCTTCGATGGGTTGAATCTGGATTATTTCAAGGATGTATATGTCAATGCGTCTCATAACATTGAGATTGTAAACGGATTGCAGTTGTGGACAGGAGTCTCGATGCACTGGCGTTACACGAAAAGTACTCCCGAGGTAGAAGCTCGTGTACGTTCCAGATACAACAGTTTTGCACCGCGCGTTCGTATAGAGTGGACACCGGGAATGTATTATTACATGAATGGTAACCGGAAAATCAATGTAGGTTCTCATTATCCTACTTTCATGATCGATTATGAGCGGGGGCTTCATATCCTGAAGAATTCGGGAAAATATGAGCGTATTGAGATTGCCATGCAGCAGATGATCCGGCTGAAACATGTCAATTATATTGCTTACCGGATAGGTGCCGGATGTTTTACCAATCAGGATGATCTTTATTTCGTGGATTATGTGAATTTTGCCAACCGGAATCTTCCGCAGAGCTGGGACGACGAAATAGGGGGGACTTTTCAGATGCTGGACGGCCGTTGGTACAATGCTTCGAGTCATTATATTCAGGGTAATTTGACGTATGAATCACCGTTCATCTTGCTTTATCCCGTTTCCAAATTACTTTCTTTCATACAGAAAGAACGTTTGTACGCCGGTATTTTGTTTATGCCGTATCTGAATCCGTATATCGAACTGGGATATGGATTTGCCACTCATCTTTTTGATGCAGGTATTTTTGTGGGAAATGAAAAAGGTAAATTCACATCCATCGGATGCAAATTTACCTTCGAGTTGTTTAATGATTGATGGCAGACTATTTTATGGGGAAATTCCGATTCCTACTTTCTCAGGAAATCGGTTTTTGTCCGTCGCCAATAATGTATTTTTATCTGTAAAGCCCATAGCGGACGTAACCAGTCGAATATGGGGAAGATACAGCATGATTTCTCGCCTATGGCATGGGCTGTTTTCTGGAAGATCACCATTGTCAGGATGAAACGGATCAGCCAGAGTACGGCAATGATGGCCGTAAATATCCATTCATGGCAGGAAATGCTCAGTACGAGCCCTCCTATGGTGAACAAGTGGAAGAGGGCACATGTCCAGGTTTCCAGTCCGTTCATGAAACGTGCTGTTCCTTTGTAGAAATTCCCGGTTACCAGGCGGCTTACTTTTTCTTCATACCAGATACGCTTGTAGGGAGGAAACTGTTGCTCCATGAAACTGTCCGGATGCAAGGCTACAGCAGTATTGTTGCTATTGGCCAGTGAATTGATGAACAAGTCGTCATCTCCACGTAGCAGGGGAAGTTGCTCAGCGAAACCCTTGTGGTGGGTATAGCTGGATTTCCGGTAGGCCAGGTTCTTTCCGATTCCCATATAGGGATGGTGGTTTAAGGCTGCTCCCAGGTATCGCATGGACTGAAACAGATTGTCGGCTTTGACCCGTTTCCTGAACAGCCCTTTTCCCTCCGTATATCCGCAGTAGCCCAGTACGATTTCCGTACCCTCATTGAAGTGGGTTGCCAGATTTTTCAGCCATTGGTTGCTTCTGGGCCTGCAGGTCGGTTCGGTCACTACTATCCATTCATAGCGGCTGGCTTTGATTCCCATGGCAATACCCAGTTTCTTGCGACTGATGTATCGGGCTGTTTGTGGTATGAATGTGTGATACAGGTTCGGGTATTTATTTCCAAGCAGTTTCAGGATTTCTTCATCTTCGCCTGCCGACTGGTCGTTGACGACAATTACTTCGAATGTGGGATAATCCTGTTCCAGAATGGGCGGAAGATTTTCTTTCAGAATGCTTCCGGAATCCTTGGTGACGATGATGACGGAGAGAGGAGGACAGTTTCCTGTATTTGCTGCTTCCTGAGTCTGTTTTCGTGAAGCTTGATACATCCTGGCGTATACTATAAACAGATACAGCAGTTGTATGAGGAATAGAATTCCGCAACAGGCTGCCACGATGAAACAGGTACGTGTGTAATCCAAAGTTATCATATTTGTTTCTATTTTTTATGGCTTTACAAAATTAGAAAAAATAGTTTCTGAATGAACCTTGAAGGACATATAAAAACTCCTTTTCTTCCTGAAGGCGAAACATTGTCCGGAAGAAAAGGAGCCTTGTATGAGTATACCTTTATAATTTTTTAGATGAGCTCGTCGGATGTATATCCTTCAGGGAGTTTACGGCAGTTGTATGATGAAGCCATGATTTCTCCATAGGCACCGGCGGAACGGATAGCGATAAAATCTCCTCGTTTGGTCTTGTTGAGGTCGATGGCTTTTCCGAATACATCCGAAGATTCGCAGATTGGACCCACTACGTCGTATGTCTCTGTCGGCTCATCAGAAGAGATGTTTTCTATCTTGTGGTATGCCTGATAAAGCGCTGGGCGGATCAGGTCGGTCATTCCGGCATCGACAATGGCAAATTGCTTGTTGGTTCCTTGTTTGACGTAGGTCACCCGTGTGATCAGGCTTCCGCACTGACCTACTACCGCACGTCCCAGCTCGAAATGAAGAGTCTGTTGCGGACGAAGACGCAGGTGCTTGTGATATGTCGCAAAATATTCGGCAAAGTCCGGAATCGGCTGACGGTTCGGATGTGCATAATCAATACCCAGACCGCCGCCTACGTTGATGTGTTCAACGATGATCTGGCGTGCGAACAGTTTTTCCTGAAGTTCATTTACACGGTTGCACAAAGCAATAAAATCACCCATGTCCAGGATTTGTGAGCCGATGTGGAAGTGGAGTCCCACAAACTTAACGTGATTCATTTCCAGGGCGCGGTCTATTACCTTATCCATGTCAGCCATGCTGATACCGAACTTATTTTCGGCCAGTCCGGTCGTAATGTTGGCGTGTGTATGGGCGCCTACGTCAGGATTGATTCGGAAAGCCACCCGGGCTATTTTGTTTTTGGCAGCGGCCAGTTCGTTAATGACTTCCAGTTCTGGTACCGATTCCACGTTGAAGCAGAAAATGTCGTAATCCAGTCCCAGGTTGATTTCCCAGTCGGTTTTTCCCACTCCGGCAAATACAATCTTGCTGGCCGGAATGCCTGCCTTGATGGCAGCTTTTATTTCGCCGCCGCTCACACAATCGGCACCCAGTCCGCTCTCACGTATGATGCTCAATATCTTGGAATTGGCATTAGCCTTTACTGCATAATGTACGCAGAACTTGTTATATTTGTTACTTTCTTCCTTGATGGTCTGTAGCGTCTGTCTCAGCAGATTCGCGTCATAATAATAAAATGGTGTTTCTAGTTCTTTGAATTTATTTAAAGGGAAATTACCTTTCATAAAAATATGATCTGTCTGTTAAAAAGTTTCTTTGAATACATTGTGATTAAAAAACGGATGATGTGGCTTGTCTGACCGTATCATCCGTTTTCTATTGCATAAGATGTTATTTCTGGTTGTTGAACAAAGCGTCGCTCAGTTCCTGCAGGGCTTTTTTCTTGTCTGATTCACGAATCAGGAAAGAAATGTTGTAATTGCTGCCTCCAAATGAAATCATACGTACCGGGATGTCTCTCATCGCATCGAGCGCACGTGCTTCGAAGCCGACGTTTTCCCATTCTAAATCACCTACCACGCATACGATACACATATCGTGATCCACGGTTACGGTACCGTATTTCTTCAGGTCGTTGACAATTTCATTCAGGTGCTTCGTATTGTCTATCGACATCGATACGCCTACTTCAGAGGTGCAGACCATGTCTATCGGAGTCTGGTAGCTTTCGAAAATTTCGAAAACTTTGCGCAGGAATCCGTGAGCCAGCAGCATACGGCTGGATTTAATCTTGATGGCTGTTATGTTGTCTTTGGCTGCTACGGCTTTGATTTTTCCTTTTTCTGTTTCGTTGGAGATCAGTGTACCGGGGGCAGTCGGTTCCATCGTATTCAGAAGGCGTACCGGTATATTGGCATATTTGGCCGGCTGTACACAGGTAGGATGGAGGATTTTCGCACCGAAGTAAGCCAGTTCTGCGGCTTCTTCGAAATGCAACTGACGAACGGGTGAGGTCTTGTCTACTACACGCGGGTCGTTGTCGTGCATACCGTCAATGTCTGTCCAGATCTGGATTTCGGAAGCATTGATGGCAGCTCCTATCAGCGAAGCGGTGTAGTCACTTCCGCCGCGTTGCAGGTTGTCTACTTCGCCGTAGGCGTTTCGGCAGATGAATCCCTGTGTGATATAGATTTCCTGTCCCGGATGTGCTTCCAGTTGTGCTGTCAGTTTCTCGCGGATATAGCTCAGGTCAGGTTCGCTGTTCTTGTCTGTCCGCATGAAGTCGAGTGCCGGAATCAGATAGGCTTTCACTCCCTGTTCGCACAGGTAGTTGGTCACCATGTTTGTCGAAATAATTTCTCCCTGAGCCAGGATCACTTTTTCCTCGAACAAGGTGAAAATATCTTTTGTATAGGAACGGATATAGTCAAATACTGATTTGACGAATTCCAAAGTCTTCTGCTTATATGCTTCGGTAGAATAAAGTTCATCAATGTGCTGTTTGTATTTAGCTTCCAGCTTGTTGATGATTTCATTCGCACCTTCGGGATTTTTCTTGTACAGATAATCCGAAATTTCAACCAACGTGTTCGTTGTACCTGACATGGCAGACAGAACTACAATTTTCTGTTCTCCGTCAGTAATCAATTTGGCCACATCTTTCATTCTTTGGGCAGAACCTACTGATGTACCTCCAAACTTTAAAACCTTCATTTTACGTTTCGAATTTTAAGTGTTCTTAATTTATTAACTTCCAGTTTGCAAATGTAAGAATAAAAAAGCAGATGTCGGATATTTTTGTTCTTAAATTCACTTGTTCTTTTTATTTTTTAGAATTCTGATACAGGAAGCAGGTAATGATTTTCACAACGATAGATTTTCCCGGGGTATTCTTCCAGTAGATGCAGGTTGTGGGTAGTCATAATGATAGCCGACCCTTGCGCGCAGATTTCCCGTAGCAGTTCTACAATCATTCGGCCTGTCTCTACGTCCAGGTTTCCCGTGGGTTCGTCGGCCAGCAGAATTTCCGGCCGGTTCAGAATGGCCCGTGCGATGACGATACGTTGCTGTTCGCCTCCCGACAGTTCGTTCGGCATTTTATATCCTTTGTTTTCCATGCCTACCTGTTTCAGTACCTCGTTGATACGCTCTTCTATTTCGTACTTGCGTTTCCATCCGGTGGCGCGGAGTACAAATTTCAGGTTGTCGTGTACCGTACGGTCGGTCAGTAACTGGAAATCCTGGAATACGATACCTAGTTTACGGCGCAGGGGGGCAATGTGTCTGCGCTTGATTTTCCGCATGTCGTTTCCCAGTACTGTGGCTTCTCCGTTGGCTATTTCAAGTTCCCCGTAAATGGTTTTCAGAAAGGTGGATTTTCCGCTTCCTACCTTTCCGATTACGTATACGAAGTCTCCCTTGTGGAGCTCGAAATTGACTCCTGTAAGTACGCCCAGTTCCTGCTGGTTGATGTCTACTCCTTTGTAGGAAATAAGTACCTGTTCTTCCATCAGCGATTAGTGTTTTTTCCACGAAGGGCTATGGCGTTCTTTCAGTTCACGTGCCAGGTCTTCGATTCGGTATCCCTTGGAAGTCAGCAGTACAATGAGGTGATACAGCAGGTCCGATCCTTCATAAATCAGGCGTTCGTCGGTACCGTTGCAGGCTTCGATAACTGTTTCTACGGCTTCTTCACCTACTTTCTGTGCCATTTTGTTGATTCCCGATTTAAAGAGACTGGTGGTATATGATTTTTCCGGCATTTCCTCGTGGCGCTTGTCGATGAAATCCTGCAGCTCTTTCAGGAACATGATGTCCTGCTCGTTTTTTTCTCCCCAGCATGTATCTGTTCCTGTATGGCATACCGGTCCGTCCGGATTCACCATAATTAATAAGGTGTCGTTGTCACAGTCGGCTTTGATGGAAACCACGTGCAGGAAGTTTCCGCTTTCTTCTCCTTTTGTCCACAGACGTTTCTTGGTGCGGCTGTAAAAAGTTACTTTTCCGGTTTCTACGGTTTTGTCATAAGCTTCCTGGTTCATGAAACCCAGCATCAATACCTTCTGTGTACTGTTATCTTGAATGATGGCCGGTATCAGGCCGTTCATTTTTTCAAAATCCAATTTCATTGTTGTCTATATTTCTGTTTTTATAATCGTACATTGATTCCTTCCGCGCAAAGATAATGCTTTAATTCCGGTATTGGAATTTCTCCGAAGTGAAAAACGCTTGCGGCCAGTGCCGCGTCGGCTTTTCCTTCGAGAAAGGCATCGCGGAAATGTTCTTTTTTACCAGCTCCTCCGGAAGCGATGACCGGAATGCTGAGCTTTTCACTGAGTTCGGCCAGTGCCGTATTGGCATATCCGTTTTTTACGCCGTCGTGGTCCATGCTGGTGAAAAGAATTTCACCGGCGCCACGGTCGTTTACTTCATGCGCCCATTCCATCAGGTAGCGGTTCGTTTCTACGCGTCCGCCGTTCAGATAGCATTTCCACCCTGTCTCTGTCTGACGGGCGTCGATGGCTACTACGCACACCTGCGATCCGAAGTGACGGGCTATATCGTCTACCAGTGCCGGGTTTTTGATGGCTGCCGAGTTGATGGATACCTTGTCGGCTCCGGCATTCAGCAGGCGGTCTACGTCTGCTATTTCGTGTATGCCGCCTCCCACCGTGAAGGGAATACTGATTTCAGCGGCGATTCGTTTTACCAGACTGGTGAATGTTTTTCTTCCTTCGTAGCTGGCGGTGATGTCCAGATATACCAGTTCGTCGGCTCCCTGTTCGCTGTAGGCCTTTCCTAGTTCTACCGGATCTCCGGCTTCACGGAGATTGACAAAATTGGTTCCTTTTACGGTTAGTCCGTCTTTTATATCCAGGCAGGGGATGATACGTTTGGCAAGCATGGTGAATCTGATTAAAGGAAAGGTTTTAAATCGTTTAAAGAAATTCGTCCTTCGTACAGGGCTTTCCCGAATACGACGGCCGGGATTCCGGCTTCCTCGAGTACGGCAATATCATCGATGGAGCTGACTCCTCCGCTGGCAATCAGATGCAGGTAGGGGTGGTTTTCCATGATGTCTTTATAGAGTGAAACCGACGGTCCTTGCATCATGCCGTCTTTGCTGATGTCTGTACACAATACCCGGGTCACTCCTTTTTTCAGGTAATGGTCCAGGAATGGCATCAGTTCCTGCTCGCTTTCCTCTTTCCATCCGTCGGTCGCTATTTTTCCGTCCTTGACGTCGGCTCCCAGGATAATTTTTTCGGGGCCGAACTGATGCAGCCATTTTTCAAACAGTTCCGGTCTCTTGACAGCTATGCTTCCCAGTGTTACCATTTCTGCTCCATTGTCGAATGCGATGGCCAGATCCTCACTGCTCTTGATACCTCCACCGAAATCGATGATCAGTGAAGTACGGGTAGCTATCTGTTCCAACGTCTGGTAATTGACGATGTGTCGGGAAGCGGCTCCGTCAAGGTCTACTACGTGAAGGCGTGTGAGTCCGTGCGCTTCAAATGCCTTGGCTACTTCTACCGGATTTTCATTGTATACCTTTTTTGATTCGTAATCACCCTGTGAAAGACGTACGCATTTCCCGTCGATAAGATCGATGGCTGGTATTAATTCTATCATGATTTGTTAATAATTAGAGGTTTAGAAAATTAGTTAAGATCCGTTCTCCTGTTTTTCCGCTCTTTTCCGGATGGAACTGGGTAGCGTAAAAATTGTCCTTTTGTATGGCTGCGCTGAATGGATGGATGTAATCTGTCTGGGCGATGGTACATTCGTTTACCGGTACATAAAAACTATGAACAAAATAAACGAATTCTTCCTTGTCGAATCCTTTGAACAAATCACTTCGGGTAGCTGTCAGGGTATTCCATCCCATGTGTGGCACTTTGTCTTCATGACGTAAAGGCTGAAAACGTTTCACGTCTGTCTGAAAAATTCCCAGACAATCGGCATTTCCTTCTTCCGAATGGCTGCACATGAGCTGCATTCCCAGGCAAATACCCAGTACCGGTTGTTTCAGGTCTTTGATCACCTGGTCCAGCCGGGTCTGACGGAGGTAATCCATGGTAGTGGCTGCTTCGCCTACGCCGGGGAAGATTACCTTGTCTGCATGCAGCAACGTTTCGGTGTCGGCTGTTATAACCGGTTCTATCCCTAGTCTGCGTAGTGCATAATCTACAGAAAAAATGTTTCCTGCGTTGTATTTTATGATGGCAACTTTCATTTATTTGCTATTTTTGTGTCGTAAAGCACGTTTTTGCAAAAGTAGCAAATTATTGTCATTCTCCTACAAATTCTAACAAAAAGTTTATTGGACATTCTTTTTATCTGACAGTCTTGATGAATGGATGAAACCGGAATTCATGGCATTAGAAAAAAATCATCAAAAATATACGGAAAAGTTTGCAGATTCCAGAAAAATGCCTACCTTTGCAACCGCAATCGAGAGAGAAAGCAACAGAAAACTTAATGGTGCGTTAGTTCAGTTGGTTAGAATACATGCCTGTCACGCATGGGGTCACGGGTTCGAGTCCCGTACGCACCGCTGAGGCTCAAGGACAACTGAGAGCCTGAAAGCGACAAAGTCCACAATTTCAATGAATTGTGGACTTTTTTTATGTCCTGTAAGTGCCAATCCAAGGACATCAAACAGCCCACTTCGGACAAAGTTCCGTTACCAAATCGTTACAGAAAAAACGACGTCTAATTATTGTAACGATTTTCATGCTATACAAACCGCAAAACAAAATGTGAGATTCTACCAAATCAAAATGTAAGTAATTCACATTTATTAGTACAAAACGAAATGTGAGAATTGTAAAATATGAGAAAGGAAAGAGATACCCTAAAAATGGATAATATAAAAACAGCATTTGAATAGTATTCAATCACTATTTAAACGCTGTTTCTTATTCTATTAGCATAGCTTCATGCCAACCTTTTATCATAACTTGAATAGGTTTCTACCTGCGGAACTCGTCGTATAATTCCTTTTTCCAGATTCTCTAGGCATCGCTCAAGTGTGCGAAGCATTGCGTAACACCCACGGACAGGTAAGTGAAACCCACACCTGGGAAAACACCAGGCATAGAACCGCTCCGATTGTGTGAATTTTCCGGTCTATCCCTTCCCGGAAGTTCGGAGCAACCCCCACCATTATCAAGCCCACACATGCCAGAAAAGCAGTGAACTGGCTATCTGGAGTGATCTCCAGTATGGCAGGCATAAGCAGACAGGCCGTAAGAACCATAGTGGCACCGAACCATAACTTGTGTTCCAACTTGTAGAACGTGGCCGAGATGGAACTTGGCACACCTTTGAATTTTATGCATACCGCTGCCGTATAGGTGGCGATGCACAGAGCTGATAGAATTACTAAAATTGTTACCATAATTGATTTTATTTAAGAAATTCCAGTGTTGTTATACCTTTCACATGTGAACGTATTACTTGCCACGTCATATACTATATATAAATATCCTGTATTTATCACACTTAAAAATGATTCTCCTTGTACTCCACATATTGTAATTGCATATTTACTTTCATCCGAAATAATAACTACCGATAAATTAAGTCTAGCTGATGTAATTTCAGTAGAAGAACCACTGTAAAAAGTTGTATATATTGAGTTTCCGTCTTCAACAGCTTTCTTTAATTTTTTTACACCATCTATCCCGCCTAAGGCTGCTGATATATCTGATGTCGTTGAACTTGATGTCAAAAGATTTACCTTACCATTAACTTCATACCCATCTGTGCTTATAACATTAATATTACTATTGGCACTGCCAAATGTGATATTAACAATTTCAGAGCCGATTGTGGTTTTTCTTCTAATAAAAGACATATATGGCATAATATTAAAAAAATTATAAACCACTACAGGTACACTTGAATATGTCTCGTTCCCTTGAATATATATTTTCTTACCTGCTTTAATAGCATTGACTAATTCTGCTCTTTTATCTGAACCGCCAAATGCCGTTACAATTTCATCACTTGTAGCTAGAGTGTCTAAAGTAAGTACAGCAGTTGGCAAGTAATATATATCATCAGAACTACCTCCTGTGCCAATCCCTGCTTCCAGCTTCCCGATAGCAGCAGAAATTGTATCGTCTTTAGTAATGGCAGAATACGAGGAAGGTTTTGAGTAGCTTCCTAAAAGGCCTGAGCCATAATTATCAATAGTATAAAAGATATTGTTGGCGACTGATACTTTCTTTGAAGTATCTATAATAAATATTACCACGCTAGCAAGTTGGACATCGTCAACCTCATATAAGAATTGAATAACACCATCAAGATTTTTTACCTTAAAAATCATTGAAGTGTCTTCTATGTTTGCGTATGTGACTATACCATTGTCAGCATATCCTTTCAGTGTATTATAGTCTTCATCTGTACATGTCCCTTCAATTTCTGAAAGTTGCACAATACGTTGCATAATATCTGATATATCTACAGAACCACCTGTACCTCCAGTTATCACAGCCCAACCCCCGTTTTTACGTCCGTAAGTTTGTCCGTCAGACGGTGCATCTGCTATACCGCTACCAGTTCCCGAAATTTCTATGTTCCCTTCACCAACAATGCTTTGCCCGTTTATGGTTTTTAGTGTAGAGGAAGTTACATATCCACTATCATTAGCCAATTGACTTGTCTTACTTGGTATTGTCGTGTATACGGGTAACGCTCCGACCTCGGTTGCAGTATAGGTAGGTTTTGTGGCAGAATTAACCCATGTAGGTTTGTTAAGCACGTTTTCCCATTGTACCGAATCAGCGACACCTCCACCGCCAGTGCTGCTACCATCATACCCACGTGGAATACTGAAGTTCAGCTTATACTTTGGATTTCCACTTTCATCTGTACCATTTGCGACTACTTCGGACGTTGCATTCTGTCCGGGGTCTAATGTTGTTGTACTCCCTGTTTCTAGCACAGGTGTTTTACCTGATACACCTTCATCCGGCATACCTTCTACTTTATCAAGTAAAGTATTAATTTCCTCTGTTGTCTTGCTGATTACTCCCATATCCTACCGTTATTTCATATTCGTACTCGTTGTAAACCGTATCATAGACTATCTCTATAACCTCTCTTTCCTCATTTTCGTCTGCTCTCGGAATCGGTCCTGAGCATGATGAAATTGCTGTGATGAACATTAATAGTATTATTCTCATCATACCTCCTTCAATGATATTTTTCTAATAGACAAAGTGCATTCACTTGTAGCAATAATCCAGAAACAATCATTTACTGTAGTATCTCTGTCTGCTGTAAATTTTGCTTGTATGGTTTTGTATGACGTTCCAATAAGTCCATCATTATATTCTCCATATATTATAGCCCCTTCTTGTGTAGCACTATCATGTCCACTATTTCTATCACATATATCTGCAACGATGCATGCTGATATGTTTGATTTTATTTCAAGAACAAGCATGTATTGATGACCTTGTTCCAATTTACCACCTAAATAACCTCTGTTGAAATACACATCGGCATCAGAGTCTAAGCTACCTGTAAATTTGAGTGTGGCTATTCCTCCTGATACTGAAACTGTTGAACTCCCCCCAGTTTTCCAATATGAAGAACTTGTCAAAGCTGTTCCGGTAAATATTTCATCACCTGTTACTGAATAAGCTTCAAAATATGCTGTAAGCGATTTGTTTGAATCCATAGTCACATAATGTGACTGAGAGCCTCCATCTGACCATCGTACAAACCGATAGCCGCTATTTGCAGTAGCAGTAACGTAAGCTTTAGAGCCAGCAGTATATGAACCTTGTCCACTTGTAGACCCTCCAGAAGAAGGACTTGATGAAAGTGACAATGTATATTTGGTTTCTGCTTTTTTCGTGAAATACGCAGTAAGGCTTTGTCCGGCAGTATTCCATGTAACTGTATGTCTTTGTGAACCTCCGTCAGACCATCTGCTGAACTCATACCCTTCGTTAGGGATAGCTTCAACTGTTTCTGATTCACCTTTCATCACCATGTGTAAAGGAGAAGGTGACGGAGTTGTAGTTCCTCCCGATGACGGAGATACATATATACCGACAGTAATCATTTCATATTCATCACTAGACAGATATAAAGTACCGTCCGACTTCTTTTTAATCGTACCATATCCTAGTACAGATGGGTCGATTGTCAGGAAGCTGGTGCTACCTCCTCCTGTTGCCATAAGTATCTTTTCAGCGGTTATTGTACAGGAACGGCTACCCTTATACATGGAAATTTCCGGCATTCCTGTATTTTCGTTCACAGAAAATTTTGCAACATCATTACCGTTGTACATTATTCTCACGTAACCGTTCGAAACGACAAGTTCTGTCTTGCTTCCTAACGAGTGTAAAATACCGCTCATATCAACAGAGCCGTCAGTATAAATCAGGAACTTGTTGTTTACATTCAGTGTGTTCGTCTTGATTGCATTTGCAATAATCTGAGATGTAATCAACAGACTGGCTTCTATAAGTTCAGTATTAATATGTCCCCCTTTAATGACCGTCTGCGCACGCTCCGCATAATACTGCATTTCTTCATAGTCTGCGTAGCCCATATTCTTGGCTATGGCATTCTTGTCCGCTAGAGAAACGCTCCCAATTTGTGCATCCAAGTCGCTTTTTGATTCAGCAATAGCTTCCTCCTTTATCTTATCTTGAATGGCTTTATTTGCGTTTCCTATTGCTGTAGCAAGATTAGCATAGGCCGTATTGAACGCAGTAAACTTACTATCTACGTTTGACTTTTCAGATGATGTAGTTTTTCCGTCAGCTATAGCTGATTGTATCGCAGTAATCAAGTTAGAAGTTGCCGTATTGAAGCTGTTCTTTGCAGAATACAGGCTGCTTTTTGCCGTACCCGTAAGGTATACGTTAGAGTATAACGTTGTATATGTAGCGTCTACCTCTTTCTTTGTAGCGGTTACAGTGTTTATGTAGGTGGATATTGCTTTCGCTTCAGTTTCTGAGATAATCCCGTCGGCGAACGCACCGTCAACATAATCGTTAAGGTCAGATACTGCATTCTTGGCCTCATTAGCATCTTCCATGGCCTGCGCGGCATTATTCTTCGCTTCATCAGCGGCCATTTGAGCATTATCAGAATATCCTTTCAGTTTGTCCTGAATAGACTTGTTGGCCGTTTCGATAGCGGTGGAGAGAGAAGCGTAGGCAGTGTTGTATCTTGAGAAGGCGCTGTCCACGGATGCCTTTTCCGCTGTCGTGGTCTTTCCGTCCGCAATGGCCGTTTCGATGGCATTAAGGAGCGCATCCTTGTAACTAACGAAGAATGCATAGGCATTACCCAGAGATACCTTTGCAGAACCTTCCAGATAACCGTTGTTGTACAGTTCCGAATAGGATTTTGCGGCGGCCTGCGAAGTGCTCTCCACCGTATTGATATAGGTGGCGATTGCTTTCGCCTCCGCTTCCGTGATGATTCCGTCCGCAAAAGCGCCGTCAACGTAACCTTTCAGGTCATTCACATCCTCTTTGGCGTTGGAAGCCGCTTCCTGGGCGTTGGCCGCGTCGTTCTTGGCATTGTTTATCTCCGATTCGATAAGTCCCATATCCGGCGCATCCGACAGATTTCCAAAACCGACAGAACCGGGTTTGATGACAACCTGCCCTGTAAACACATTCTTGTCCGCATTGGGGGATATGACAGTAATCTCCTTATTCAGCATAGAGTATGAGTTGATACCGCTGTATAGTTTGAAGCAGGGTGCATCCTCATCGTATGCTGAAAGATAGAACACATGCTGCCTGGCCGGATTTGTCTTGTTGCCGATAGTGACAATTTCATCGCCGGCTTTCGGTTCCATGCTTCCACTGTCACAGTCGGTCATGGACAGGTCTATATAGTTCTCGCCCAATCCGACAACCCTACGCCAATAATATTGATTGGATACGTTGTGGGATGTCCCTTCCTTTACATTGAACTCCCTGCACTGTGCCAAATCATCAATTGCAAATTCATTTACAATCTCCCTTTCTTCATCGGTGTTGTTGAAGTAGCAACGGTATACCTGTTCTCCTCCAGCAACCATTGATGTTAACGGATCATTGTTGGAGTCGAAAAGCTGACTGCCGGATTTGTCGAAAAGTGTTTCCGACTCACCACTCAGAATTTCAACCCGGTTACATTTCATACCGGCAGGAGATCCCACAAACCGCCCGCCTACATGTGTCAGGTGCTTTATCTCAAGTGTATCAAAATAAGCCTTCAAACGCACATAGAGTTCATCTGTTTCTATATAGCTTTTCCCCGTTTTCGGGTCACGTTTGACTATGAACCCAGTACCAAACGGGCCGGAAGCGAAGTCCTGCGATTCTATGTTATCCGAGATAAGACCACCCAAAAACTTTATAAGATAATTTGTGCTATCAGGCTTGTCTTTTCTTAGAAACATACCTATCGCTTTCAGTGCAGACAATACATTATAATCACTCGGTGTCTTGCTGTCTGTTGTCTTTATTATATCAATAATTGCCTGCTGTTCCTGCTTCGTCATTACATACTGTAAGCTGTCCAGCTTGTTTTCAACTGAGGATTTCCAAGTAGTTCCGATTTTGTCCGTGCAGGTAATCGACGCCTGGCACAAATCGTTCAGCTTGCGCTGCACTTTTGTGATACGGGTATCTTTATATCCTCCGGTTGTACTGAAATACTGTTCCGACAGTAATCGGACGTTCCATCCGATACGGAGAGGTGTGGCGTTCCGCTCGATGTAGTTTCTGTCTGTTGTGCCGGTGTATTTATTGGGGTCGAAACTGTAACTTGACAGGAAATTATTTACAGCAAGCTCGTATGCCTGTTCTGCAGCTGTGACATACTCCTGCGGCATGGAGAAATTCCACGGAATGTATGTGTCTCCAGGTTTGGGGATAATTACATCTCCTGGAATCTGCGTTGTATCATTGGGGTATACGTTGATTATTTCCCATTCCCGTGTGTCTTCATGCCAGGCTGCCTGGAATGATCCTTCCGTTCCACGGCCAGCCAGTTCACCTGTCTGGAACTGTAACATATAGTCCAGATCCGGAATCTCGTAGTCTTTCGGATTCCAGTTCATGCCGTCATCCTTGAAATAATACACAGTATATTCCCGTCCTTCCTCATTCGTTTTTTCTTCCGTCCTGACAGAAGATACTGTACCCACATATTGAGGATATATCTCAGAGAACGCAGCTTCTTCAGTTTCTTCCTTAACACCATACAAGTCCACGTTCTTATCTACATACATGGCACGGCTGGGAAGTTGCAGACGGGAATATCCGTATTTACTCGCATCAATATTTTTCGTAGACCCAAGTGGGAACAGGCGGGTGAAGAACTTCACTTCGCCGTTATCTTCCTGGGCGAGATTCGTAAGCCCCTGAAGGTATCCCAGTTCAACGATTTCTCCACGTTCTGCCTTGCAGAGATTTATCGCATAACCGTCTGCCCACATTTCTGTCTCGAAAGTGGCTGCTATACCGTTACTGCCGAACGCTGCGTCCCAACATTTCAGATTCTTGTATTCTATCGTTTTATTTTCAGCCGATATAACGGTACCGATACTCCATACATTTGTCCCGGCCAACCGGTTCATGTTGTCTATCCAGAGTTGCAGGTGCTCACGTGGTCCTCCGTCATAGTTGAACTCTGAGGTGATATCACCTTCGGTAAACAGCATCAGCACATCTTCCGCATCGTGTATGGGTGCGTAGAACTTGACAGAGTATTCGTAAGTCTGCGTGTCCTTTTGTTTCGGGCGATAACGGGACTTTACTTTATAACGCACGCCTTCAATCTCGATATAGCTGTCTACATCGAGTAAAATGAAACTGGTATGTGTGAAAGAAGCCGATACACTACATTCTCCACCTATTTCCTCCGTCAAGGATGAAGACGTATTGGGGCTTGCCGTCAGTATCAGATTCCCGGATTTGTTATAGATTTTCAGTTCCATTTTATCGTGTTTTAAATTGTTTTTAAATGCTTATTAAATTGAAGGTTGTGGTTCCAGGAACTTAACCTGGAAGAATGCATAGAATCGGTCACCTTCATAGCTGACGTACCAATCCGGTTCAATAGGCATATCCTGATAGACCATTTTATAGGTACGGTAATCCTTTATGCTTATGGTCAACATGCCGGACGTTATCAGACTCATAAATTCCTGATACTTCTGAAGCCTGTTGTATTTGTTGTTTGAACGTAACCAGAACTGCAAAGTGCGTTCGATGCTGCTCAGCTTGACGTTCGGGTTATCGGGAAGTTCTACGCCCGTTCGTTCCCGAAAGTCCACCTTGGTAATTTCTTTGGCTTTCGGTACACGCAGTAGAGCGTCCATGTTTACATGTCCACCTGCTTCTGTTTCACCGAGGAACACTCCGTATTCCGTCCAGATATCGGTCCCGTTTATTGTCATGTAACCTGTCAAATCCATCATTGCATCTTTATTCCGTTCAACTTCATGTCTTCCATCAAATCGTAGATTAAGACGATGTATGCTGTGTGCGAGGCGATAGTAGCCAACGTCTCGCTGTCCAGCTTCTGAGTTTCCCTAAGTTCCTGTACAAAGCGGTCTACATTAGCCAGGTGCGTCTGCATGTTGCGGCCTATCCCCTCGAAAGCGGATATACTGTCCTGGCTCATGGTGGTAAGTGCACCGCTGCTGGGGGACTGGCTGCTACCGGACGATGATTCCGCCTGCCACCCGAAAGTTTCCATCAGTTCCTCCCGATCCTTCAGCATCTGCTCGATCATCGCCTGGTTCTGGTTTCTCAGAACCTCCACTTCGTCCTTTGTCAGGCCGTTTTCACCCATCTTCACCCAGTTATCGTAGAGCGCTTTTATCTGCGAATTGTATTTGTCGGCTATCAATGACCGGAAGAAAGCATTCTGGAGATTCTTTTCCAGATTGTCTGCCAGGTCTTCGTTGGTGGATTCCAAATCGGAAATCAAGTCAACATATCCGTCCCTGAACGCGTCGAACCCAATTCCGGTAATGGCCTCCTGTTCCTTGTTGGCTATTTCTTCAAGCTGCTCACCGTATTTTTCGATGTTTTGGATATATTCGATAAAGTCAGAATTTACAGTAGTAAGTACATTGACAAATTTCTCATCCTGAAGTACCTTCCCGATTACGTCTGTATCCAGTTTGAGAACGTCATCCAGACTATCTACCTGTTGACCGACAAGTCCTGACAATCTTTGCCAATCCTGAGAACTCATCCGGTCGTTCACTCTGTAACCAAGAGAGTGAGAACCGACGCTAGCACCGGAACTTGCCAGCATATTGGCCAGCTGCCGCTGCCGTTCAATCTGTGTTTCTGTCAGCTTTATAGCCTCTTCAGCGGCCTTCTGGGCTTCGGTCCCGTAATCGATGTCGATGTATTCTGTCTTCTTGTCAATCAACGTATCCCAGATATCAATCAGTCCCTCGTAACGTGACTTCATTTCTTCATAGCCTGAGTAGTCTGCACCACCGAAACCAAGTAGACCGGAAATTGTATTTCCTATTCCTGTGAGGATATCCAACGAGCCGGTTATGGCACTGAAAGGTTTCGTCAAATCTATGCTTTCTAACCCCGACATCACTTGGCCCAGACCGTTCAGGGTATTGCTGACGGCTTCAGGCATCTTAATTCCGAAACTTTCCAGCATATCGACAATTTGAGAACCGACATTGACAACCTGTAATCCTTGTGTGCCAATGGAGTTCGCTGCGGCAGTCAACTTCGTAAGCACTTGCTGACGATTTGATTGTGCTTCAGACAGGTTCCTTTCGGCCTGTTCAACAGACAACAGTCTGCTGACAAGTTTCCCGTTCTCATCCATATACATGCCGGTAATGACGGCACCTCCCTGCATTACTGTATCAAGATCCTTTTGCGCCTTGTTTACGGCTTCTTGGGCTGACTTGTATTCTTTCAGACCCGTTTTCAGTTCACCAAACGGATTACGTTCTGCAATCTTGAAATCTATTTTTTGGAAGGCGTCCTGAAGCTCTTTCAAATCTTCCGGATCAAGTTCGCCAGCGGCGTTGTTTATGTATTCCTTCAGCTTGTCACGAAGAATATTCAATGTACCGTTGGTTTGTGTATCAAGGTTGCTAAAGACATCCGCAAAATTTATACTGTCCTTGAATCTCTTGAAATCAAGTTGTTTCAACGCATCTTCCGTCTGGCGAAGAATCAATTTTCTCGAACCGTCGTTCTCTGCCTTTGCGGCTTTCCGTAATCCCTCGGCAATGATGGCGGCACGTTGTTCTGCGTATGTTCCGTACTGTTTGTTGTATGTTATCTGTGCTTCAATGGCCTTATTCTGATATTCGTTATCAATGTCGAGTAATTTCTTGTTTAATACCTGCTGAGCCAGAATCCGCTGCGTCTGTGCTTCCTGCCTGACTGATTCATATTGTGACTGCGGTATATTATCTCCCTGCTTGCGGGATTTGTCCATTTTGACAAGGGTGTCGCGCTCCTGCTTGTCAATATCGGCAAGCTGCTCGTCATACTCCTGCTTGGCCAGAGCCTTGCGTTTGGCAATACCTTCCATCATGATTTGTAAGCGCAGTTTTTCTGTGGTTTGCTGGGCCTTTACACGGGCATCGGCAAGCTGGGAGGCATAGTCGGTTTTTGCGATTTTCGTTTCTTCTTTGTTGTCACTCTCTGATATTCCTGCATCATTCAGGACTTTCTTCGCTTGATTGCTGAGAGTAGTAAAAAGTTCTGTATAGGCTTTCTCCGTTTCTTCTGCGGCCTTTTTCTCTTCCTTCATTCCGTTGATACGTGTCTGTTGCCGTTGTTCAGCCGTTGCCTCTTCAGTGGAACGGGATGACCATGTACTGGATGCGCCTGTACCACTCAGTACACTGAGAAAACGATCCATGAATGAAGGCGATTTCTTTTCTTCCTGGTTTATTTGCACCTGCTTTTTAATTGCCGTTTCAGCAGCCTCAGTTGCCAATTTGAATGCGGATGCAGCCTGGGCACGTAAAGACATGGCCTGAATATACTGTTCCGTATTCTTAGCGAGCAAATTTTCAGCGTCGTTTACGTTACTAACCGACACACCCAGCTTATCCAGTTCGTCCTTGTTTCCCTTAATGAACCGTTTTTTTTCTTCCAGGTTATCACCCAAGTTTTTCCATTGAGTAGACAGTGATTTGATTCTGACTGCCTGTTCTCCTACATCGCCAGAATCCTTGTCAAACGCTTCATTCACTTTTTTCTGTGCGTCAGCCAAGGATAGGGCGGCATCCTTCCCCTTGGTAATTTTGCTTACCCAATCCATAATATCTTTCCCGAACACAATACCTAAAGAAATCGCCGCCACCAGCGCCGTTTGCCAGGAAAATACGGAACTGGCTAACTGTTTCCATACCGGCACACCTTTCTGGCCGGATGCGGCCAGCAGCTCGTTCTGTTTGCGTACGTCGGCGATGGCATCCGCCAGCATAGGAAGGTTGTTGGAAATGGCGAGGATAAACATCTGCGGCCCCATGGCGAGTGATGGCAGCTCTCTTGCTACCTGGCTGAACTGCATTTTCAGATTGTTAGTTTTGCGGGTAACGGCTTCGGTGTCGATGTCGATAGGCTGTGTCTTTGCGGTCTCTTCCTTTGTTTTTTTCAGTTCCTTCAATCCCGCTTCCAGTCCCCGTACCTGTCCCGTGAGTGCCTGGATATTGGCTGCCTCCTGTGTGTAACTTATACCCGCAGTCTTGTTGACCTCCAACTGGTGTTTCTGTTCGGCAATCACCTGTTGTAATGCGGAAATGAGTTGCCGGGTCTGGGTTTCTACATCATCCACATTCTTACCGACGCTCTGTAGTCCGGCCTTGGTAAGGTCTTTCATGAATATTTCAAGCTGTACGGGTATTGCCATGATTCCAATGAATAATTAATAATGAAAAATGAATAATCAGTCTTTGACCGCATAATGGGTAAAAAACGCCATCGGGTTCATTCCCTTTGTCTGATTCGTGTTTTCTGTTTGTTTGTGACTGTTCCTTTGTTTTTCCCGTTCCTCCATTTCCCGGATCTGTTGCATCAGGTCCGGCTGCTGCGGGGAAACCCAGTGTGGCATGTCTGCCATCATGAGCTGTAGGGTGACAACATTCACTTTGTCAAGAATGTAGTCAATGCTCCATCCTGTTTCCGTGGCAAGCTGACCTACTACGCCGAAAAGGCTATGAGAAGGTTCCGTATGTCCCTTCTTTAACTCCTCCTGTCGCTTGCGCTTTCGTTCCGGCTCGCTAAGGGCTGCATCTTGTTCAGAGCTGCTGCCGATGCGATAATAATCCCGAAAGACGTGGTAGATGTACTGTTCAGTATTTGTCGCCAGGCGGATGAAAGTTCGTCGGGCGTCATCAGTTCCCGAAGCATCCATGCCACCGGGCGGTTTAGTAACCTTCCCAGTACCGGGCCTCGAATAATTCCGTATGCCACCATCCGGCTAATATCCTTTCCATGCAGGAAGACAAACCGGATGCGCTGGTCCAGATTGTATGCATCATATTCTTCCGGAGTCACCCCGATTCGGAGATAACGCTTGCTGATTCGTATCAGACTGCGTGTGGTAGGTGTCTTCATCGTGATGCGGAACGGACGTTTCCGCAGTACCGTATGAAGCGGCAGGCTGATTCCCCCGTCTTCAAGGGCGATGCCTGCCAACAGTTCGATGTCACGTGCTTCCATCATCCTGCGTCTGCGGTTGTATCAGCGGTGTCCGGTTCCACACCCGGAGGATAGATGCGGAAACGTCTGTCCTTACCGTCCGTAGGCTTCAGCATGTCCACACGGATACCGAATGCCAGTACATTCTGCATGTTGATACCGTTCTGCCATCCGTTACGGGATAGGCGTGCGTTGAATACCCGGAAACTATGTCCGGAATGCATGGAGATTGTCAGTACACCGGTAGCCACAAAACTTGTCGGTGGTGTATAGGAGTCGTCCGTTTCCTTCTTTCCGCCAAATACGTCAACCATGCTCTGCGCATCCAGCTTGATAAGATTCATCGTAAATGCGTCACTGCCCGGATTGGTCATGATGCTGTCTACCGGTCCGTCCGTCACCTGTGCAGCATACACCTCCATGAAGGTCGGTGCGTTTCCTGCCGGTTGCATCCCGTTCTCATCGAGCCATCCAAGGGTCTTTTCTTCACCGGATGCGGGTTTGAATTTTACGGCTGCTACGCCATACATAAGTCCGTTGCTTGTATCTGCCATTGTCTTATTTTTTTAGTTTGTGATAGATTATCATTCCTGCAATCAGGAGGATTGCGACGAAAACGGGTAACAGGAATTTCCCGATCCGTTCCCAGATGCTTGCTTTAGGCTGCTCCGTAACCACGGTTTCGTCGCGGATGTGGTTCGTGGTTTCTTCGCGTACGGTTGTCACTTCACGTCCCAGGCTGTCGGCTGTAGCCGTGACGTTCACGCCACCTTCTCCGTCCGATTTTATGTCAATATTCAGACCGTCCTGTCTGGTACTTATGCCATAGCCTTCAGGGAGCCTGGTCAGGTTCAGCCACTGTTCCGCATTCACCGAAAGATTCGCCGTCCTCTTCGGGACCGGCGCGTAGGTTGTTCGCTCGGTTACGCTCGTGCTGAGAGAGTCCGAGCGGACGGTTTCCGAGCTGGCCTTTCTGCTGCTGCCGCATCCAGAGGATAGCAGGGCAACGGTCAGCATACCTGCAAGCATGTATTTTACGTAGTGCTGTTTCATGGGTTATATTCCGTTCGTTCAGTTTCCTAAGTTGTTTACTCAGATCCAATACGGTGGCGCTCAGGTCATCGTACAGCTCCTTATAGGTGCCTTCCGATTCTTTTACCACCCGTACCTTGTAGATTTTCCGGTCACGCCACCAGGCGATGGCTGTGGCCAGCCAACCGGCAGGTAGCAGCCAGTCCCATAGTGTCTGTAACAGGGTCAAGTCCATAAGCGTCTAGAGTTTCAATACCTGTTTCCGGTTATTTCCATCGCGTTTGTAAGACACATGCACCCACGAAAAATTCTTTTCATCAATCAGCTGGTCGAAGGGCAGATTCTCACGGATGTACTCAAAGAGTTTCCGGTTCTCTTCCCGGCTTCCGGCTGTGATGTCGGCAGCTTCGCCCTTCAGGTGCTGCGAGTTTGCGGCACCGCCCACCAGCCGGTTCAGTTGCGGGCAACGGTAGCCGCTGTTTACGTAGACCGGTTTCCCGTACCATTCACGCAGCGGGTCAAGCACGTTATCGGCCAGGGCTTTCAGGTTACCCGCTTCCTGTAGGGGAGGCGTATTCTTGATTCCACGGGCGTCGGCGGTGGAACTGGCACAAAGTTCCCCTATTGTAAAGTGTTTCATGGCCAGTCCTCCTTATGCTTCAAGTTCCTCACCGGCTGCAGGGTCTTCCTGCAACTTTTCTTCCAGTCCGCTCACGCCATTTTCTCCTCCATCAGACAGGACCATGGCCATTTTGGAAGCTTCCGCTTCGCGTCTGGTCTCAGCCCAGTTCTTGTCAGGTTCTACGCTTTGGTCGGATGTCTGTGCGGTAGAACCGTCATAACTGTAGATGGCACCGATGGCTTCCATCTTCTTCGGCAATACGATGTAGTAGTGACGGAAGTTCACTTCGTTCTGCTGGTAGTCCGGGTTGGTCTGTGCATCGCGGTAATACATCTTGGTGCTTCCCTGTGCACGGAACACACGCTTGGTGTAGAAGCAGAAGGATGCCTGATGATCAGTGCCCGAAGGCGAGTTCTTGAACGGAACCTTGGTTCCTTCTTTGGTAAAGTACGGACAGTTCTCGAATTCATATACTTCGAAGCCGTACATGTTGGCAATTTTTCCGGTTGTGTAGTTGTAATACTGGTCGCGGAACTTCTGGTCGTCTTCCAGCAGATCGTTCACGTGATCCGAGCAGAGCACCAGACGGCGGCCTGCAGTAGGAACCTGCAAGGCATCCAGCTTGCGTTTCAGGGCGATGATGTCCTTTCGGGTACATTTCTTTCGTCCATTGTCATCTTCACCGGAAGTTGGCACTACCGGTGTTTTCGCCGTGTTGCTGTTCGGAGCCAGTGCATGGGCCGCTTTCTTGAATTTGGCAATGGTGATGGCGTCACCGTGACGTTCGATCACACTGCCCATCTTGTCGTAGGAGATAGCAAAGAGCTGATCATCCGATACGGCAGTTTTCTTGGTCTGGAACTTGTCAAGGCCCAGTGCGATATCCCCGTCCTCCAGTTCCTGTGCGGCAATGGGATACGTCGTGTTGTTAATCAGCACGTCCGGGTCACCGCCCACATCTACCAGATGCACCACTTCGTTGTTCACCGCAGCCGAATAATCGGATACTCCGTCCAGCCAGGAAGCAGTCATACCTCCGCGAAGCTGCTTCACCAGCTCGCCCGTCCATACTTCGGTATAGACACCTTCCAGGGCGGCACCTTTCGGCAGAAACTTGCCCAGTGCCATCGGAAGCACCACGCCCACAATCAGTCCCCAGAATCCTGCGTCCGGTACTCCAAGCAGAAAGAGGATAATGATACTCATCAGCACATTCACCAGTGTGCCGGTTACGAATTTTACGATTTCTTTTCTCATGTTCGTGTTTTAATTTGTGTTCAACAATCAGTTAAGTTCGGGGCAGTCCACACCGTATTCAGCCTTGTACAGCTTGCGGTACAGCTGAGGGTCGTCCTTGCGCATCAGTTTCAGTTCCTCTGACGGAACCTCGCTCAGTTTCTTCCAGTCGCCTGCCGCCTGCGAGGTGGTGCGATTCAGCATCATCGACGGCTTTACCGTGCCGTGCATGGCCTCAAAGGTCAGTTTCAGGCTTTCCTGACCAAGTTTCTTTCCCAGTTCGATAAAGTGGGCTTTCTTCCCGGTTTCAATCTTTCCGGAAGTTACGGCTTCCTCTACCAGCGAAGTGATACCTGCCAGTCGTAAGGTGTCAAGCTCCTTCTCCAGTTTTTCTTTCTCGGTACGCAGCGTCGCGTTGGCCGTCTGGTAGCCGAGCAACACGTTAATCTGTTTCTGCACTTCCGGCAGTGTGGCGGTGTCCGCCAGCCCCAGCATCAGGGCGATGGTTTTCAGTTGTTCGTTCATTGTCTGTAATGTTTGGTTTTCATTAAAGCTTTCTTTCAACAGCGGCAGGTCGCATCCGTCTCCTGCATCCAGCCTGATTTCCCGTCCCTCGTAAGAGAGCCGGATGTTGTCGTCGTTTCCGCCGATGTCCACCATGCTGTATTCCATCAGCTTGCAGCGGGTTACGGTAGGACGGGTCTGTCCGGGTTTCAGCAAGGCAGTGTCTTCGCTTGTTTCCAGTATCTCGAAGTTGGGCGAACCCATACGTAGCGTACCCTTTTCCCATTGCTGCTTTGCCAGACGCGATTCTTCGCGTACCTCATCAAACCAGGGTTCGCCGGTCACTTCTCCATCCGCTACGCGTATATCCTTTATCATTCCTATTACCACGCCCCGCTGGTGCATCCAGAGCAGTACGGGATTCCGGTTAAACTGCGTCAGGTCGATGCCTTCGGTACGGATCCACGTGCCGTAGCAGTTCAGCGTTTCGTTCGATATTCTGATTCGTTTTGCCATTTTTCCGTTCGTTTGACGCAAACTTACTCTGCCTTTCCCGTCCGGGCAAAAAAGTGTGTAACGGTTGCAAAGAAGTATGTAAATGATGCACTGTTCTCTGTAACGGTTGCACCCCTTTTTCGTGGATGCACGAAAATGGATGAACTTTGTCGTAAACGAATATTAAATACAAGGTAAAACATGGCTAAAAACGACACAAAACAGGAGCTGGCACGGGTGCTCTACATGAGCGGACTTTCGCAGGAAGAGATTCTTCAGAAAGTGGAAGTGAGCCGTCAGACGCTCAGCCGGTGGATAAACACCATGGGCTGGAAAGAGATGAAGGCGGCACGCAGCATCACCCGTCCGGAACTGGTGAACAAGCTGCTGTCTTCCATCAACTCCCTGCTCGACAAGGCGAACGAGCCGGGCAACGAGGATATGCTGGCCAGCCTGGGCGACAAGCTAATCAAGACGGCCACCGCCATCGAAAAGCTGGAGAAGAAGGCCAGCGTGGTAGACCGTATCGACACGATGATTGACTTTGAGAACTGGCTGGCCGCACACCGGGATGAATATCCCCAGCTGACCAACGAACTGTTCCAGCTCGTAAACCAGCTGCACAACGATTACCTGAATGAACTCTTCGCCCAGAAAGGAGGCTGACCATGACGGAACAGGAAAAGAAAGAAGCCCTGAAACGATGGCAGGAGCACTGCAAACGGGTAGAACGGATGACCTCACAGGAACGGGTGGAGACAGAAGCGGAACGCAAGCGGAACATCGCCCGTGCCCTGAAGGATTACAATTGTTTCTGCCAGCGGTACCTGTCACATTATTGCCAGTGTCCGAATGCCAGGTTCCACAACGAAGCTGCACGCTACATCGCCGCTCATCCCGAGCTGCGTCTAGTCTGCAAGTGGCCACGCGGTCATGCCAAGTCGGTACACCTGGACATCGGCATCCCGCTCTGGCTGAAGTTCCGGGATGAGCTGCATGTCATGGTACTGGTGGGCAAGAGTGAAGACAGTGCCGACGGTCTGCTGGGAGATTTGCAGGCAGAACTGCAATACAACCAGTACCTCATCCGGGACTTTGGCGAACAATACAACAGCGGCATGTGGCAGGAAGGCGAGTTCGTCACACGCGACCAGTGCGCCTTTTTCTCCCGAGGCCGTGGCCAGTCGCCCCGTGGTCTGCGTTTCCGGGAGATGCGTCCGGACTACATCGTGGTGGATGACTTGGACGATGATGAAATGTGCCGGAGTGAGGCACGTGTACGGGAAATGACCAACTGGATAAAGGAAGCCCTGTTCGGCTGCTTCGGCGGCAAGGACGGACGTTTCATCATGGTAGGTAACCTGATTGCAAAAAACTCCGTGCTACAGAAGATCATCGACAGTCCCACAGTGACAACCATCGAGGTAAATGCCATCGACCGCAACGGGAATCCGGCCTGGCCGGAGTTCTACACCATCGAAAAGCTGCGCGACCGCGAGCAGTTCATGGGGTACCGCTCGTTCCAGAAGGAATACATGAACAATCCCATTACCGAGGGAGCCGTATTTCAGGAACGGTGGATACGCTGGCGACCGATGCTGAAACTGAAATACTACGAGCAGATAGTGCTCTACATCGACCCTTCGTGGAAATCCTCCGGAAAGAACGACTACAAGGCTGCCGCCATGATAGGCCGTCCCAGGCGTGGACTGAAAACCGCCTCCCACCGGGAACTGCATCTGCTGCGTGCCTTCTGCCGCCAGTGCAGCGTGGGCGAAATGGTTCGCTGGCTCTACGATGTCTACGAGTCACTGCCCGAAGATGCGGCGGTCAGCATCTACATGGAAGCCAACTTCATGCAGGATACCATCCTCGACGAGTTCCAGCGCGAAGGCGACGCACGGGGCTACCAGCTTCCCATCATGCCCGACAAGCGGAAGAAACCCGACAAGTTTGCCCGTGTGGAAGCCGTCAGCCCGCTGTGGGAACGCGGTTTCTTCTTTTATAACGAAAAGCTGAAGGAAGACACCGACATGCGGGCCGGAATTGACCAGACACTGGCTTTCGAGCAGGGGAGCAGGGCGCACGATGACTTTCCGGATGCCTGCGAGGGAGCCATCTACAAACTACAGAAACAGACCCGTGAGGCTACGTTCACACCCCGGCTGGGTGTGCGCCGACCTCCCAAAAACTCCTGGTAATCAATGGAAGTCTTTAACTATTCATTTTTCATTATTAATTATTCATTACACACATGTTTATCACCGAACAAGACTACATACAGGTCAGTGCCGACGCGCTGAGAATTATCCAGCAGGCCACGGACGACAACCGTCTGCTGGCCGAACGCCGGGCCATGGACCGGATTGCAAGCTATCTGGACGGACGCTATGACATGCAGACGGCCTTCACCGCCGAAGGCGAAGCAAGAAACCTCGACCTCGTGGGACTGGTGGCTGACCTGGCACTCTACTTCATGGTGCTCAGCCTGCCGCAGAAGATGGGGTATGAAATCCGGAAGGAACAGTTTGAAAACGCCATCGCCTACCTGGAGAAAGTGCAGGCAGGCAAGGCAGTCATGAACCTGCCCGAACTGCAACCCACGGGAGAGGAAGGGGAACAGACCGGCGCCGGCATACGCTACGGCTCCGACAAACGTAACAACTATATCTGGTAACGATTATGGCAAAGAAACCGAAAATAGAATATCTCAACCGGATGAATGCCGCCGAAAGACGGCGCATCAAGGAAATGAGCGTCAAGCTCCAGCTGCTTACCGAAGCACTGACACGGCGCGACCTGGCCGACTGGCGGCGTGCATGGCAGATGGCCATCAACGTGGACAACCCGAACCGTACACGCCTGCTGAATCTTTATACCGATGTGGATGCCGACCTGCACCTGACCGGATGCGTACAGCAGCGCATGGGATTCGTGCTGAACAAGAGTTTCAAGCTCTGCGACGTGAAGGGCGTGGAGAACCCGGAACTGACAGAACTGCTGGAAGCTCCCTGGTTTAAGGAATTCCTGCGGTTAGCACTGGAAAGCAATTACTACGGCCATTCACTTATTGAACTGGGCGACGTGGTGGAAGTGGACGGACGGATGGCCTACAACCGGGTCAGCCTGATTCCGCGTACCCATGTTATTCCCGAATACGGTGTCATCATCACGCATGAGAACGACACCTGGCAGGTGGGCTATGACTACCGGAACAGCGAAATGACCGACTGGTGCATCGAGGCAGGCGGCACGCATAATCTGGGCCTGTATCTGAAATGCGCCCAGCAGACTATCCCGAAAAAGAACATGTGTTCTTTCTGGGACATGTTCGGCGAAATCTTCGGTATGCCGCTCCGTGTAGCTACTACGACCAGCCGCGATCCGAAGGAGTACGACCGCATCGAACGGATGCTGCGCGACATGGGAGCAGCCGCCTACGGCCTGTTCCCCGAAGGGACTACCGTCGATCTGAAGGAAAGCACCCGTGCCGATGCGTTCAATGTGTACGACAAGCGCATTGACCGCTGTAACTCGGAAATATCGAAAGGTATCCTCACTGTGACCATGACCATGGAGGACGGTGCCAGCCTTTCGCAGAGCGAGGTACACCGCAAGATGCTGGACAATCTGATTCAGAAGGATGCCGACCTCATCCGCGACCTGGTGAACTGGCAGCTCATTCCCCGCATGATCCGTCACGGATTCCCGCTGAAAGGGTTCCGATTCGCATGGGATGAGTCGGTAGATTATACCCCTGAACAGCAGGTAGCCTACGAACGTCTGCTGCTGGAGCATTACGAAGTGGAGCCAAAATACTTTGTAGACAAATACAACATTCCGCTGAAGAGGAAGAAAGACACTTCCTCCATCACGGTGCCGGATATGAAGAAAACTACACAACAGAAGTCCGGAAAGGAAGAGCAGAAACTGGTATTGCCGGAAGGAGAACGTCCTTTTTTCGACTAAGCCCCGAAGATTATAAGGGGCTGCACCGAAGATATGCCGAAATCATAGGGAACAGGCTACCGCTTGGTCTGCCTTCCAATCACGATGAAATACGGAAGAAAGCCAGAGAATGGGCATCCGTACTCAAAGATCCGGAAACAAGAGATGTGGCGGAAGAAGCAGCAGAAATCCTATTGCGCCAAGGTTTTGAACTACCCAGGATACAAGAAAAAGATTTAGGAGGCAAGACAAAGCGAGGACTGGTTTTTGCCAACTACAATGCTTTTGGTAAAGTTATCAATATTAATAACAACAAAGCTATCAAAAAAGCAGGTGGATTCAGGGGATATCAGCAACAGGCTGTAAAGTGGGGATGGTCGGCCCAAGACAACGCAATACTGCATGAACTGGCTCATTACATTGATTCGGTAATTAATCCGGATTATGATAAGGTGGAACATGAATGGGACGTAGAATTAGACCGAAAGCTTGTTAAGAAAGAGTTATCAGAATATGCTGCTACGAATAGAGCAGAATATGAGGCTGAATTATTATCCGGAATTCTTAGAGGGAAGGTCTATTCGAAAGAGATTCTAGATTATTCTTATTTTGCTCATTTGAACGACGAAAGAGCAAAGAACATTCTAAAGTTGGGAAACGGAACTATTGTTAATGATTCCGGACTTCCCCGTGAGTTTGACAAGATGGCTGAAACCGTTTATAAGAATCCGGAGAAAGATGCTGCGGTACTGCTTACTGACAGCGATGTAAGAAAGTTTATCGAGCGTCAGAAGCTTATATTCGACAATGCGGTGGACACCGCTCTGAAGGAAGTCCAGCTGGACGACATATCGGTGCAACGTCTGAAGGAATCGAACTACGTGTTCAGCGGTATCAAGACCTTCCACGAACTGAACGAGGCTTTCCCCTCCCTGCTGGATGAAAAAGGAAACCGCAAGCCGTTTAATCAGTTCTTAAATGATGTTCAAAAGGTATATGATGCCTACAATGTGCAGTATCTGCGTACGGAATACAACTTCGCCCAGGCTTCCGCGCTGATGGCCGCACGGTGGAAGCAGTTCGAGCAGGACGGCGACCGCTACTACCTGCAATACCGCACCGTGGGAGACAAGCGTGTACGTCGTACCCACCGGATGCTGCACAACATCACCCTGCCCATCGAAAGTCCGTTCTGGGACAAATATTTCCCGCCTAACGGTTGGAACTGTTTCGAAGCTGGAACTCCGGTGCTGATGGCAGACGGCAAATGGAAAAATATAGAAGATATATGCCGTGGCGAGTTAGTCATTGGGGGTAGCGGTAAGGCACAACTTGTAACAGGAACCCACATAAAGCCGTTCGATGGTGAAGCGGTGAGAATCTTCACCGAAAGGGGAACTGCCACGTGCACCCCAAATCACCGTTTCCTTACTTCGGAGGGATGGGTCACTGCCGGAGACCTGAAGACCGGTGATATACTGGTGCAGGTCGGAAAGGTCACCGCACTTGATGTAGTTGTTAACACAGTACACAATTTGGCAACTCTGTGCCGTTATGGCTTCATGTCGTTTGTAAGAAAGTGGAAAACGGTTCGTACCCTGACAGTCAATGGCAAGCCTTAATTCAGGAAGGTAAAAGTCAACCACATATAAACCGATAAGTTTTCTAAACTCAAAAGGAATATGCAAAGATTCAAGAAATTCATATATTATCTGTTCATGTACACTTGGAGGAAGCTTCAAGGCAGACATTCTTTCGGGATGTTCCGCACGTGTCTTGAGAGAGCTGGCAAGAGCTCTTGCCTTGACATCCGGGCTAAGAAAAGAGGAAGTGTGCTTCAGCTTTTCCGAAATGCCACGGATAAGTTCGCTGTTCTCTTTCGTCTTGCCCTGACGCACGTGCCGTCCCTCAAGTGCAAGCCTGTGGTTCATGGCAGCAAGCGATTCTCCCGCAGCCTTCCGACGTTCCCCATTGCCAACCCATTGTGTAGCGACAGCCTCGCCTCCATGCCTCGGCTCAAATCCGCAATAACGGATAAGTTTCGGGACGGTACGGCCATTGACAGACCAAAGTTTGCAGAGAAAACGGACACTGCGAAGTTCGCGGAAGTACCGGAGTTCCACGGCATCACGGATATTCATACCTTCAATAGCTTCCACTCTTTTTATAGTTTCCTGAGAAAGACCTTTTTTCATACACGTTATGTTCTGGTGACAGGCAAAGATACGAAAAAAGTATCAATGCCGGTGTATAATCTTTCGATAGCCAATGACGAAAGTTATGTGATACCGCTTGGTATCGTACATAACTGCCGCTGTACGGTGGTGCAGGTGCGCAAAGACAAATACCCCGTGAGCAACGAGCAGGAAGCCATGAACCTGGGCAGTCAGGCTACCGCCGGAAAGTATCAGGAAATGTTCATGTTCAACCCCGGCAAGCGGATGACAACCTTCCCGGCATACAACGGCTACACACTGCGTAAATGTAACCGGTGCGAAGTACGCCCCGACAAGATGAAACTGGCTGCCGACATTCCGGACAATGAGGTATGCCAGGCATGCAGGCTGCTTCAGGAAATGCGTGCCGGAAAAGAACGGTTACAAGAACAGCGTAAAGCAGCCCGACAGTGGGCTAAAGAGAATCTGGTCGGTAAAACCGTGCTGGTGCAGGGAATACAAAACCCTGTGGAATTTACCTCAAACGGTATCAAGGAAGCATTGAACCAGCCCCACAAATTTGTAAGGGCAAAGAATGAAGCAGTCTATAATCTGATTAATCTGCTGAAAGATGCCGAACACGTTTTGGAACGTCCGGATGAAAAGGGGAATCCCATGGTCATGAAATATCATTACCTGCGCATCCGCATAGCCGATGAGGATTCATTTGCCGTAATCCGGGAACTGGTGGACGGAAGATGCCAGTTTTATTCCATCGTGGAGAAGCTGAAAAAAAGGAAAGAGAGCGACTGAAGCCTTTAGTGAAGGATCTGCAATCCAACCCAGTACCTCGAGTCACTCTCTCCTTTGCAAAGATACGATTAATTCATTAAAAAACAATGCATCATGGCTGAAAAATCAAACCAGGTAACCCGTGAACTCCAGCGACGCATCAACCTGTTGGTAAGGGAGACGCTGAAAGACATACGGACGGAAGCACTGGAAGAGTTTGACCGGAACTTTGAGCGCGAAGCCTTCTTCAACCAGAAGTGGGCACGACGCAAATACAACGATGATGAGAGCCGGGGACTGCTTGTAAAGACCGGGAATCTACGCCGGAGTATCACGGGACGCATCACTGACCCTGACAGCGTGGTGATAGAAACCACCGAACCGTATGCGCAGATACACAACGAAGGAGGAACCATCACCGTAACACGGAAGATGAAGAAATATTTCTGGTGGAAGTATATTACCATTACGGGCAGTAAGCGGATGAAAGCCGGAATACCTGTCACTTATTCAGAACGTTTTAGCCGGAAAAAGGATGGAACCCTCCGGAATACGAAGCGGAACCGTGCTCTTAGCGAGGAAGCCGAATTTTACCGGAGAATGGCCCTGAAAAAGGCAGGAAGCAAAATCACCATCCCCAAACGCCAGTTCATCGGAAACCATCCCGACCTGGAGAAACTGCTGAAAGAAATCTTTTACAACAACGCTAAAAACTTTGACACACTATGAGACGTATGCTTTATCTCGGCCTGACCGAAGCATTGAAAGAATTGAAGGACGAAAGCGGACAGCCGCTTATCCGGCACATTGACCTGTGGAACGAGCAGGTGGAATTCATCGAGCAGGAAGAACCGTTCGACACCCCGGCGGTGTTCATCGAATTCCGGCCAGTGCAGTGGCGCACGCTAAGCGGAACCGTCCAACAGGCAGACGTTCCGTTCCGGTTGCATGTGGTCACCAAATGGCAAGGGAGCGCAAGGGACGGGAGTATGTTTCAGGAGGAATCGCTGGCACGTTTCGATCTGCTGGACAAGATTGATGCACATCTGTTCAACTTTTTTCTATCTGTCCGGAATGAATCCGTCTGCATGACCCGCCGCACGGGAAGCAGCACCAACCACAACCACGAGGAACTGGTAGAAGACATCAGCGATTTTACCTGCCAGGCCACACAGACCTTCTAGTCGAAAAGTGTCAGTTGCCTTTCCGCCTGTTCGATACGTTTCATTACACGCGGATTGGCACTGGCGTTAATAATGTTGTAGAAGGTCTTTTCGCAGATGTGGTATTTCGGCCAGATATACCTTCGCAGGATTTCACGGTTCGACAGCCCGCTGCGCGCATGTTCGTCGTAGATACGTACGATTTCCTGCACGCGGCAGGCATAGCTCATTCCCACGATTTTTTTCCGCCGCTCCATAACCTTAAAAACTAAACTGTTACCCGAGACAAAAATAGTGAAAAAGGCAACATTCCGCAAGAAATCTACCGTTTATGCATATATAACAACACCATATACGCCGTCGTGTATATTTTTGTATTGTCATGACAGAACAAACGCAATTATTAACATTAAAAAAAAACTACGTATTATGGCAATAACTTATTCTATAGCAGAACTGATAGATCCGCGTGACCCTGAATCTTCCGGTAAATTTTATGCGAAGGCACAAGCAGCAGGAGTCATCACCATCGATGATCTGGCAGACGATATTTCGTACAGTACCACGCTGACGGATGGCGACGTCCTTAACGTGATCCGTGCGCTGATTAAACAGATCCAGAAACACATCCAAAACGGAAATATTGTGCGTCTGGAAAATCTGGGTAGCTTCCAGGTACAGATCCGTTCGAAAGGGTCTCCAACACGCGAAGAGTATACTACTGATCTGATCAAGTCCGTACACCTGCAGTTCAGACCGGGTAAAGGACTTAACAGCGCGCTTCAGTTGTCATCGCTTAAATTCAAACGTGTAAAAGGACTGAAAGAAGATGCAGAACCCGATATGGGTGTCTGACCGGTCATTGATTAATAGTTGGCCGTTTACCCTGCAAATGTCAATAAACTTTTGCAGGGTAATTTTTTATCCTTGATTTTTATCCGTATCTTAGTGGAATGAAAGCAATCTATCTTACAGACCTTGCACAACAGTATTTTCCACATAGCTCCTCACGAAGCGCGGTCGCACAACTACGACGGTGGGTTACTATGAACGATGAATTGCAGAGTAGACTAAAGGAACTGCATTACAAAAAAGGGCAGCGTGCACTGACACCTTTGCAGCACAAGGCATTTCTAGAATTCCTGGGTGAACCGGGAGAATGAAACGAACAACGAAAATCCCCGGCATCCGGATATGGGTGTCGGGGATTTCTGTTGCTAGTCTTCGATGTAGAAGTCCTGTTCCAGCAGTTCTTTCATGTAACGGTTTCTTTCCGCTTTCGATTTAAAATTGCTTCGTAGTGTTACCCAATTATCTGGGCTATCTAAATTCTTACACTTTATAATCGGTTTTCCGTTTCTTTCTTCGGCTCTGATTATTACAAAGCCGGAGTCACATACTTTCCTTTGGTCTCTTGCGTTCATATTAGTTTTTTTACTCAATATACATGTATTCTCCTGCTAACAGTAAAACAGGTTCACTAACTCCCATTACCCATTCTCCACGTTCTGATGACTCTCCAGGTGGAGGAGGTACAATATTATGTACACTACCTGGGATAATATTTTTAAATTGATCGCCAAATGCTTTACAGTCAATAATCTTAACCTTTTTATATAGGGATTTCCCCTTTTTAAGTGAATTACATTTCTGCATTTTCTTTACATCCGCATCTTTTATATCAATCATACCCAATCTGTAAGACTTACCTGTAATGCCACACTTCTTACATTTATATACATCATAACCTCTTTTCTTACCTATCGTAACAATATTCTGTTTTTCGAATTCATGTCCGCCTAATGTCATATCAAATGTTCTCATAATTATAACTAATTTTCTGTATATATTCCATCTTCGCATGAATCGATTCTGCTTTCAATTTCGCTTTTCACATCTTCCAGAATTTCCTGCGCTTCCTCATTAGTACACAATATCAGTTTGTCATCGATATAGGATAGTATCTCTTCTACTTTATTCATAGCTACTATTTATTAGGTAAATCAATAATTTCAATTTTCAAATCACGCTCCAGTTCACGCATCATATCAGTTGTTCCGGTGTTTTCAACGTTAAAACAGATGCCCAGGCATTCCGGGTTCTGCTGTGATCGTTGTACCTTCAAGTCGCAGGGGCGGCTGTGCTTTATCCACACAAACATGAACTGGTTGATTATGCTATAATGCACTTTTGCCGCCACCCTGCGGGGCTTGAACAGATTAAGGTTCTGGTTCTGCATACGGTTCAATATACTTTGTTACTTCTCCGCTGAGCCAGATGCGTCCGCTGCCCTGGCATTGCGGACATACTTTCTGCTTAGGATGTAACCGGCGAACATCTTTCTCTTCATACTCGATTACTATGCCGGTTCCTCCGCACTGGCGGCAGAGGCATACACGGCGATGGATATAGTTCTTTTCTGTTTTCATCTTCTGCATCATGATTTCTTCAGTTTAAATATTACATTCGTATGATCTTTTCTTGCATCGTCTGTACAGTCCAGTCCGTTACCGTAACAACGTATATCGTGTTCGAAAAAGTAACAGCCGGAACAGGCTGTTTCTGTATTTTCCACTTCGGACACCTGTAACGTCTGTCCGTTGTGAATGAAGGTTTCTCCTAATTGTTTCTCCATAAGTCTTTCAGTTCTTCAATAATACTTCGTAATTCATTCCTGGCAACGTGCGGCTGCATCATCAGCAGGTAACCGGCACATCCCAATATACGACCCACTACCAGCACCAGGAATCCCGTCACGATGAGGGGTACCAGGAAAACCGACAGCACGGTAATGATGATGATTGTTATCCTTTTCTGATTCATAGTCTATAGTCTTAAAATTCTACCTAACCTGGCATAGCTGAGCATTGCTTCGCGTTCCAGTTTTTTCTTTTTGCGTTCCGAAACCTTGTCCCAACACTCGCTACAGTAAAATCCGTCCGGAGTGTTGTAACCGGCTTCCACTTCCTTACCGCATTTCTTGCATTTCATATTACTTATGGTTTATATTTATAGATAATTTTTAATCTTACTGAATTTATTCGATCGTAGAAAACCGAATCCATTACTGAAACAATAAAATACGGTATTGCTTTGATTAATACGAAAGGGATTGCTAGCAACAGACAATACAATCCCCAAGCAATGTACCATCTAATTCTTTTTTTCATACTTCCAACCATTTAATTCATAAACTCTTTTTCTTGCTTCTTCCTTAGTACGATATTCCTCGATAGGTTCTCCCGTACAGGTGTTTTTCGTGTATTCATTCCGGTATACTCTCCACATACCGTTATGTGGAGAGTAGGAGTAACGGGGCTTACTGTTGTACGGCATCGCCTTCCTTCTTGCATTCTACATAGAACGATTCATCCTGTATTACCTGTACGCCGATGTTGGCAAACTGTTCCGCCACTTCCGGAATATCACGGTCGGCCAGCAGCTTGTCTTTTGCAAGTTCTTCGGTCGTTCTGATATAGCCAGGCAGAAACTCTTTGCAGAGGTTGGTCACGGCTGCCCAGGTGAATCCTTTCAGGTTCTTCAGCTTCGGGTTCCCGGTGCGGAAACCGATAACGCCGTGTGCCGATTCCAGTGATTTCTTTTTTGAAAAGAGTGTATCCTTATTTTCCGTGGCGAAGGTCTGCATGACCTCGAAAGTACGGTCTTTCGTTTCGTTCAGTTCTGCCAGCTGGTCGGCGTACTTCTCACGAATCTTCGTCATTTCCTGGTCCATCTTTGCGGTGAGTGACTGCGCCTTTGCGTCGGCCATAGCGAATTCTGCAAATGCCTGTTCGTACTGTTCGCGGGTAACTCCGCTTACTACTGTTTTCTTTGTTCTTTTTGTTGCCATAATCAATAGGTTTTAGGTTGTTGTTTTCTCAGTTTATCTTTCACGTATTCGATAATATCTCTAGGAGTATATCGGCTTCTATATTCATACAGTTCTCTATCAGAAATGTATATACCAAACTGTTTCTCTATCTCCATTGAAATCTCAAGCTTATCCAGCGAATCAAATCCAACATTCTGAAGATCGTCGTCCATACCAAATTCAAGTGTATCATCCACATCTCTCAGTATGTCCATTACACGTTTCTCTATCATTTGTTCCATTGTTTCGGGAGAAACCTCCCAGTCTGATGTGTATTCCATATTTAACTAAATTGGGTGTAACATAATCTGATTGTATATTTGCTTGTAAGCATATCCCTGTACTTGTTTCTCACTTCTTGCAGATTGTCTGTATCATGCCTGCATCGAATCGTGAGACTTACATTTTGACGGCTGATGATTACCCGCCATACCCGGTATTTCTTTCTACTCATCGAAAACGTCCTCCATAGCCGCAAGTTCATACTCCATTTTCATCGCCTCATCGGCCTGCTGGCTACAGAAGTTTTCCAGTTCCCGTAGTATCAGACTTGCGTCCTGATAGCCGAACCGATGTATCTGGTTCATTATCTCATTCTGTAACTGTTCGATTGTCTGTTCCATGATTGTTGTCGTTATCCGCCATGCTTGCACGGTGTTCTATCACTACTTTACTTTTGTCCAACTCACTTTTACTATAGAAGACCTGTTGCCCTTTTGTATATCCTGCAATCAGTCCTTTATCCGCCCATCGTTTGATTGTACTTTTCCCGCATCCTATATATTTACAGGCTTCCGCCTGGTTAATAAGGTCGGTTGCATTGGCCATGGATATCGGTTTACGGCTTTCGATGTTTATCTGTGAGCGAAGCCCTAACCGTCGTTCCACCCGTTCCAGGCGTTTCAACAGCTTGTCGAATTCGGAGCGGGGTAGGGTGATGGTCTCTTCAGTCTCACCCTCCGGATTGTCCTCCAGTTCCGGACAGATGGCACTGATGCCAATTTTTCCGGCAACGAACTGTGCCGCGTCTCGTGCGGCGAAGAAAGCTTCTTCATCCCGTTCTTCCTCCGGTACCTTCACGTAATTGTCGAATACCCATTGTTCCGATCGTACGCCTTCCAGCACCTGCAACTTTGCCTGGCTGATGTGGTCGCATTTCTGTCTGAGTGCCTCAATGGCACGTTTGATTTCTGATTTCTTTCTCATGTTATCCTTGTTTTATGGTATCTTCTTTTCTGGCTAGTGCCTCAAACTGTCTCTTGACTTCCTTCAGCTCCTCCAACGTCATTTCAGTAATCGGCTTCCGGAACTTGCTGCGGTTGCGGCAGAACTGGTTAATCTTCGCCTTATTCATTTCGAAATCTTCCGGGGTATCGTTTGAGAAATCTTTGTTCAGGAAGGAAATACGGAAGGAAAGGGAAAAGATTTGTTTTACCAGAGAACGGGCCTCCTTACGTATACGGTCGGTTTCCTCACGGTTTAGCCGTGTGAGCAGTAACCCCGCCTCTTCCTTGGTAAGTCCGGCAGTGCTGTCTGTGCGTCCTTCCGTGAACTGGCTGATAAACCCGTGCCGGTCTTCATCATTGAACCCCATCCGGCGAAACTGTGCGTGCAGCGCCTTAATCTGCTGTGGGGTGATTTTTCTGATTTTCATAGTTGTCTTCATACGGATATCGTTTAAATGTTATTCTTCTCCCCAGTAGGCACGGGCCTTGTCGGGAACTATGTCGATGTGACCTACCGGTCCGATGAAACGTCCTTTCGAGAATGCCCGGAATCCCTCGATGTAAATCTTCAGGCTGGCGTCGTACATCAGGCTTTTTGCTGCCCGTCCGTTCGGCAACTTGCCGTCGGCATGGCTGATGAAGATGAGCAGCTTCCGCTTGTGACGTTCCTTGAAAGCGATGTACTGGCGGTAATTCATCTGTGTGTACTGAAAGGAATCTATCACCACGATGTCGGGGCTTTTCTGTCGGCTGAGACGGATTCCCAGTTCCTCCATGTTCTCGTTATCGATAAGCAGGAACTTCTTGTTTACTTCCATCATGTTTTCCCTCCTCATGGCCTCCTGCATGGTGAGGCAGGCACCTTCCTCCAGTGAGTCGTAGGCCACACGTCCGAACCGGCACAGGTATTTGGCGAGCTGTAGGGCGAAACTGGTCTTTCCGTTTCCGGAGTTCCCCCAGATAATCCAGACTCCCCGGCGTTCCGGTGTACCGAAGGCATCCCGCCAGGCACCGTCGAAAGCCATCGTCTCGTATTTCATACCTAGCATTTCACTTACCCCCTTTGCATTGCGGTCGAAGGTGAATTTCTTTGGTGGCGGTGTGGTGTTGTCCTTACTCATTGCTGCCTCCTTTCCGGTTCCGTGCCTCAATCATCCGTTTGCGTGCATGGATGCACCGTTTTACCCGGCGAAGGTCGTTCTCGCTGCGTTTTGCATCCTTCAACACCTCTTCGATGTCTGCCCGGTCGGTCAGGCTGTTTGCCTGGCAGATGGCATAGATGTCATTCTGTTCCGTGGCCGATACCTCATAGAAACGGCGACCGATGCGGCTGTTGATTTCCTTGTAACCCTTCTTGTTGTAGCGGAGTCCGTTTTCGATGCGGCGCTTGATGTAGTCCGTACTGAGGAAAACGATACCTGCATGTCCTTCCAGTCGGTTGTAAATGCTGATGAAGTAGTTGAAAACGCTATCCGTCAGCTTGTCGCCCTCATCGAAAATCAGCAGCGGGTTGCTCAGGAAAGCAATCATTGAAATCGCATTCTCCAGCATGTCCCGGAGGTTGGTCGTATCTGTAGGAGCGCCTACCTGCTTGGCCATTTCGCGTACAAAATCGCTCCGGCGCATATCCTCCGAACAGAGGATGTAGAACACGTTGCGGTGCGTACGGCGGTATTCGATGGCTGCCGTGGTCTTTCCACATCCGGCATCACCCACTACCCAGGTGACGTTCCGGTATGCCTGTGCGTCGGCAAAAGCGTATGTAATTTCGCGGAAGGTCTTGCCCTCATGCAGCGTCCAGGAATCGAACGAGAAACCTATCTGCACGGCGATACGGGTAAACATATCGTCGCTGATGAGTTCGTACTTCCCGTTGATAAGCTGGCTGACGGTGGCCGAGCTTACGTTCTGCAAGCTTTCTGCCGCCCGGTTGCGGGTAGGGAAATTGTCACAATAGGCTAACAGTGCGCTGCGCACCTGTTCCTTCTGTTCTGTAGTCAATCCTTTCATGTTTTATAGGTATTTAATCAATTTTTGATAATCGTTTAAAGCTTTCCGGCACAGAGTTCGTCGAAGGTGGTTTCGGACACCTTCTTGGTCCAGTCTCCGGCCGATGCGAAGGTGAGTGGTTCCACCATTACCGGTTCTTCCGGAATATCCGTTTCCGGCATCGGTACAGGAACTTCCAGCGTTCCGTGTTTCATTTCCTCCCGGTACCCGTCAAGCTGCTTTTCGCTCACAGCCACCGGGCGAGGAATCCGAAGCTTGGTGTACGCTTCGCCCATGGCCTCCTCCACAAACAGGTCCTCTTGTGCGATGTACATCGCCGCACGGGTCCGGCGGTTGGCATCCAGTTGGGCAAAGAGATAAGCGTTTTCTTCTTCGGTACGTTCCTGGGTGGCGCGGTGAATGGCTATCTTCGGGGTGGCGATGGCCGCATACTTGGCTCCCGTGTCCGTCACCGCCCAGAGCTCGATACGGGTCATGTCTTCCGGATCGTAGCGGTAGAGGAACTGTCGTCCTACATTCTGAAGGTGGAAGTTCATGTCCACCTGGCCGGAATCATCGTACACCATGTAGCGGTATTCCTGCTTGTCGAGCGTGAAACAGAAACCTTCGCGGGTGTATTGCACCGGGGTCTGTGAGAACAGCATGAAGATTTCCTGTGCCTCATAATCGTCCAGCGGTTGGGCCTTCGGGTTTTCGATGGCGGTGTACATCTCCAGTCGGGTCATACCCGTAGGACTGGTAGGGTGCTGCATGTTGTTCCATTCCTCCCGGCACTGCATGTACAGCTGTTTCAGTTCCTCCAGCGTGGGCAGCTGGTCGATATTCGCCATTATCAAGTCGATGTTCGCACGGCTGGACAACTTCTTGGCGGTAATGTTCTGTCCGGTGAAATTGTAGAGCTTGTGAAGTACCTGCTGCTGGAACCGTCCGAAAGCAGACTCGATTGATTTACTCTGGCCGTTGTGCGGCATGGTGGTCTTGTGCAGGTGGCAGAGTTTCTTGAAAAATCCCTGAGACTCCAGTTTCTTGTGTCCTCCCTGGTTATCGGTAACGATTTCGTAAGGCTTTACCTTCCATTGCTGCACCGCCATGCGGTAGGCCATGTACTGCGTATAGAAGTTTTCCCCGTCGCCGATGTAGCAACCCAGGAACAGTTCCGTACAGGCATCCATCACCTCGTACACGTCCGTGGTTCGTGCCGTCCATCGTTTCTGCCGTTCGTCGTAAGCCCGATAGTATAGGTTTATCTTTGTACCGTCCGAATACCAAAGCGAGTTCGGCATCTGCGGAAGTATCGTATCGAAGGTAGGCATATACTTGTTCTTGAACTCCCTTTCGCCGTTCACCGCCGCATACCACCAGACCATGACCGCCGGATCGTTCAGGTAATTGTGCATTGTGGTCGGGCTTTTGATGGTCTTCAGTCCACGCAGGGAAGCCTGGCGGTTGTATTCCTCGAAGAGCTGCATATCCGTATAGACCGGGAACCTGCTCCTCCGGAGCTTCAGCAACAAGGCACCTTCGGCCTTACCAATGCGTCGGGCGGCGCTATTACCCAGGTTACCGCTAACCAGCACCACGTATCCATCGCGCTTGTAAGCGTTGAACTTTTCCCGGAGTCTGGCCGGATTCTTCGGGAGGGTATGACCGGTGATTTCGCGCAACCGTTCGCAGCAGATCTGTACGCTGCTCCATGTTTCAGCCCGGCGGGAAAATCCACCTTTGGCGTGTTCCACATTGCGTGCCTTCTCCGTGCGTACCATCTCGTTCATCACCTGGGCGTTCAGTATATATTCCAACTGACGTTCCGGTTCGATACGAGGCTCGAACTCCTTGTAGAACCGTACCGCCTCGGCATCGAAACGTATCTGGCTGCTGATATACTTTTCCTGTTCACGCTGTTTCATTTCCTCGTGTGCGTTTTTGTATGTCTCATCGTATGCTGCACGGATGCGTTCCGGCATGGATCGGTAGGCTATCAGCGCCTCCCGTCCGTTCCCTCCGCGCTGAACGACAGTCAGTCTTCCTTCACGGATGTATTTCTTGTAGGTGGGTTGGCTGATGATGCCACCGCCGACCAGTTCCGTAAAGCTGACGCAGATTGTGTTTCCGTACATTTCCATGATTGTTTGTTTTAGATTTTCGTTGTACGGCTCCGGGATTCGAACCCGGTGGGGCAGCCGTTTCACCCGATTTTTACCTCGTTGTCCAATTCATATTGAAAACGTCCCTAATCAATGTTGTTATCCTGAATGGGTGAAGTTCCGCCAGCCGTATGTCGTTTATTCCTTTTTCTGTGCCTCCCGGTCCATGCGCCGTGCGGCTGGTATCAAAGCCAAGCAGAGGCAGACCGTTACTATCAGGTTCATTGTGCCGTCCAGCAGGCAGTTCAGGATTGCGGCTGCCAGTATCAGCAGCAGGTATCGTAAGGTGGTTGTATCTTTTCGTTTCATAGTCGATTGTTTTTTGGTAAGTGCCATCCCTATTCTCACGAACCGGAATGGCGGTGATTGCTCTCATTTATGTGGTGGTATTAAGCTCTTTGTCCGTTTTCTGATTTCTTCGAACAGCATGGCCTGCATTTTCAGCAGGTAGCAGTATTCTTCGTCCTGGAACGCGTCTCTCGCTTTCCGGTCTCCCCGGATCAGTTCCATCAGTTCGCACACATGGTCGAGCTGGGCTTCCAGGTTCTTGAGTGAATAGTTTGCGTAGTTCATAGGATTGTCTTTATAGGGTTATCACTTCATTGTAAGGATTCTCCATTTCCTTCAGCTCGTAGAGTTTCGCTCCGTGATTCAATGCATACGAACGGATAAGCCTTGCTGTAGGGCTTTTAGTGTCGTATGCCAGAGCGGCTTCTACCGTACGGGTTGTAACATTCAGTTTCCGGGCTATTTCTTCTTTCAGCTCCCGGCTTGCCTTGATGAGTTTTCTTGTTTCTGACATATTGTTGTTTTTAATGGTTACGTTGTTAAAATTGTCCATCCCTATTCTCCCGAACCGGAATGGTTTTGCTACATTTGTAGCGATGCTAAACATTTTGATTATGAATCTTGAATCTATTTATCTGGCTTTATCGGAAAGTTACCGTAAAGCCCTTATCGCTTTTGTGGCTTGTACACTGATTGTATATCCACTTTTATATTTCGGACTTCCTTCGTTCCAATCATTAGAGTGGTACACCCAGATTCTGATTTCTTCCGGTTTCGGGATTTCTTATGTCGGTACTTTCGCCTGTTTCTACATTCCCGTGATGAAGCACTCCGACGCTTTCCTTCTTTCTGTGGGACTTCTCTCGATAGTGTCTCTTCTTGAATGGTTGAGGATTTTACAAGGCTCTTCTGTTCAATGGATACATTTTCTAACTTTCCTAACGGTGCTCTTTTTCTTAGGCTTTTTTCTTTTTCTGATCCTAGGAAAATCAGGACATATTCGAGGAGCGCAGCATACGGAAGAACCCACGGAATGACTTCGGTCATTATGTAAGATATATTCATTCCTCCCACGCGATACAAAGCTGTTCATAAGCTGGTTTCTTCTCCGGATAGGTACGCCCTTCCTGGCGGTTCTTCCTGGCGGTTCTTCCTGGCGAAGAACTGGATGCACTTAGCCACGGGGTAACTCATCGCGGTTCCGGCATACACCTTCTGCACATGCCCCAGCGTGACACGCTGCTTCTCGGCTGTAAGGCAAAGCTCCGCACGGCTGATATAGGGTTTCACCTTTTCCTTCCATTCGTTGAAGAACGGGCGGAACTTGGGAAGCGGAAGACGTTTCGTTCTTTCCGTACGTTCGCTGCTTACCGAGTAGCTTCCGGTGCGACGGATGCTGGGAAGCACTGTACCAGTCACCCATCGACGGATGGCTTTTGCTTCTGGCTTGCGGCTGATGAAGATAAGGTGATATAGTCCGGATTCATTGATGAATGTAAGATTCTGGTTTCCACCAAGGGTGTAACAATTGGTTACCCCCTTTTCGTCTTCATCCAGTGCTTGTAGTGATTTTCTGCTGTTAACTAAACCTAATAAGTCACATACATCTTTCCCTACAAACCAAGGCACTCCATCAATAACCTTTGTTCTTACACTTACGTTTTCATTCTCATTGTAGAATACTTGCAGACCTGTTGTCTGCTGAATGTTTGCATTATCCATAATTTGCGTTTTTAAAGATTATTTTCTAGCTTTAGGGCGTCTTCGATATTGAAGACACTGCAAACTTACAGAATATTCTGATATGAACAAAGAAAAAGAAGAAAAACTTGCAGAAATTTCTGCAAGAATAACAAAAGTAATTGATTACTTAGGTGAAACAGCTAATAGTTTTGCTACTAAATTAGGTTATCAAAGGGCACAGACTATCTATGATATACAGAAAATGAAGTCTGCACCAAGCTATGACTTCTTTCAAAGGTTTACAATTGCAGGATATTCTGCAATAATAAATCTTGATTGGCTTTTAACCGGTGAAGGAAACATGCTCCGTACGGAGTCCAAAGAAGAAAATATACCGGTAGCACATCCTTCCGATTCGCCCATGGAAGGCATCCCTTTGATTCCCATCAGCGCGATGGCCGGAGCATTTACCGGAGAACAGACCGTACTGGAATACGAATGCGAACGCTTTGTTGTCCCCACATTCAAGGGAGCAGAATTTCTGATCAGCGTGAAAGGAAGTAGCATGTACCCTAAATACAACAGCGGTGATATTGTAGCCTGTAAGCGTTTGCCTATGGGTGACATCTTTTTCCAATGGAACAAAGTATATGTACTGGACACGGATCAGGGCCCGCTTATCAAACGGGTAAAACCCGGATCCGACAAGGAACACGTCCTTATCGTGTCGGACAATGAACGCTACGAGCCATTCGAGTTACCTCTAAATAGAATTTATCATGTGGCCCTGGTTATCGGGGTTATACGGCTGGAGTAAACTGTAATATTACAGGTGTAGTGAAATAACCAATATTAAATGATTGATTAAAACAAGATGGCACAAAATGACAATCAGACCAGGACACAAATTTACAATCAGATTTGGTATGAAATGGTACATGCTAAATTTTGGGAACAATATTTGTCCGACTATACCCTATACAAGTATGATTATAGAAAGTGGTATAATATTATCACAATGCTGATTTCCGTAATAGGAGCTTCTACTTTTCCTCTTTGGAAATTAGTAGACGGAAAGGATTGGGTTCCAAGTATAATTTTTGGAGCGATGGCTATTGCTCAGATATTAGCTGTTTTTCAGAAAAATATGGTTTCAGATAACAGTCAACTGAAAGAAATGATAAAGTTGCGATGTCTTTATATCACATATTTCAATAATCTGGAAAAGTTATATTTGACATTTAACTTGTTAAATGAAAATGAACTGATAGAAAGGTATTATCAATTAAGGGAGGAATCTATCCCAATAGAGAAACTGAAAGACTCATTAAATATTCGTCCTTATAGAAAATTGAAAGAAAAAGGGGAGGAAAAAGCGCGCCAATATTTAAAAACAAGATATAAGGCTGAGTAATTATATAGAGTCGAACGCATCTCTACAGGCTACCCAAATCATTTTGCAAAGAATTAAAATGACCCATAGAAGAAATATTGCTACAGGCATGAACATGATAATCAACAATATAATTTCAACCATATAAAAATACAGATATGAGTAACACAAAAGAAAAACAAAAATCTAATTCTCAATCATCTTCAATCAAGGTGGTGTATACCGAAACAAAAGAAGTCTTAAAAGAGGATTTTACCATGCATAACCCACCTGCACCACCTAAAAAAGAACGACAAAAATGACCCATTGCTTGTAACATCTAAGCTCCCGGCCAATTACCGGGAGCGTTACCAAAATAGTACCTATAAAAACACAAATCCACAAAAGTATTGGGGCAGAACCCGGACTCGAACCGGGGACCATACAGGGAAGCGAATTATATCCTGCTGTTCTACCTACTGAACTATTCTGCATCATTTCCACACGCACACACACGTTTTCTACGCTAAAATACATAATATCCGCCAAATATCAACTGTCAATCAGGAACTTATATTTGTTTTACAATCACAGAAACCACGAAACATACAATACTATCCCCCTATAAATCCAACACAAAACCACATAAAAGCCAGTTAAACCAGTAATCTAATACCCAAAATCCCGTTTAAATACAGTTAAAAAGGTATCCCCAACTTTTTATTTTCAACACAAATCAAACAGAAAAGGGTATCCCCAACTGGTATCCCCAAAGGTATCCCCAACCCCTTTTTTAACGTTTTTGGAGTAGATAATAATCCAGGTATAAATCCGCCTCTAAAACGCCACTTAAACGGTTTTCTAAATGCCTAAACAGGGAATAAAAAAGGCCGAAATAAGCCGCTACGGCCTATTCTAGCCCCGTTTAAGTACCATTTATGCACCGATGTAAAAAGAATGTCTCAGAAGCCCGTATTTAGGCCGTTTAGATGTAAAGCCGATGTAAAGCTTTGTCACATTTCGTTTTTTGTACGCCCATTCCTCTACTGATGTTTAAGTAACTGATAAACAAAAGGAAACCATATTTTCGCCGCCGCCCTATATTACACAATTCGTTCTGATGCCCCTAGCTAACTCGCTGATTTGTCCGCTGTTGTCTCAATTCTGTCTGCTCATAATTCAATTAATAACCTTTCCTTTGTGACATTGTGTAACGATTGTAACGAAGGATATAAAACAGATACAGTTATGAGCAAAAGTACATTCAAAATTCTCTTCTATCTGAGAAAGAACTACGTGAACAAAGAAGGTAAGGCGAGCATTATGATTCGTATCACCGTAAACGGGGAAATGTCACAATTCAGTTCAAAACTGGATGTGGAGCCTCGTCTGTGGGACACCAAACTGGGACGTTTGTCAGGGAACGGAGCGAAAGCAAGGCAGGTGAACACTATGCTGGATGACATACGCACCGCATTGAACAACCACTACCGCTATATAGAATCAAGGGATTCCTTTGTGACTGCCGAAAAAGTAAGAAATGCTTTTCTCGGATATGAGGTGAGACAACAGACTTTACTGGAGCTTTTTAGACAGCACAATGAGGATGCAGAAAAACTTTGTGGCATCAGTAAAGCTCCGGCTACTCTTGTTAAATATGACCGAACTTACAGGCGGTTGGAAGAGTTCATGAAAGTAAAGTATAGAATATCAGATATAGCGCTTCGGGAAATAGACCATAAGTTTGTGACCGATTTTGAGTTTTATCTAAGAACTGTGAGCCGATGTAATGAGAACACGACAGGAAAGTTCATGCAGATATTCCGTAAAATTATTTTGATAGCCAAAAATAACGGATGGATAACGGTTGATCCGTTTGCCAATTATCATATCCACATGAAAGCCGTTGACCGCGGTTATCTGACGGAAGAAGAATTGGAACGTATCCTGAAAAAGGATTTTCAGTCACAAAGGCTGGAACAAGTACGGGACATATTTATATTCTCTTGCTTCACGGGACTTGCTTACATTGATGTTTATAACCTGAAAAAAGAAAACATCTGTACGTCATTTGACGGTAGTAAATGGTTGAAACTACATCGTCAGAAGACTGCCACTCCGGTAAATCTTCCACTTCTGAAAATTCCGCTGGCGATATTGGAAAAATATGAAGGAAAGTTAAATAATGGTCGTGTATTACCTGTGTTGAGCAATCAGAAGGCGAACTCTTATCTGAAAGAGATTGCTGATTTGTGCGGAATTAAAAAAAATATTACCTTTCATCTTGCAAGGCACACATTTGCAACCACCACCACATTGTCTAAAGGTGTGCCGATTGAAACTGTATCGAAATTATTAGGACATACGAACATAAAGACCACTCAAATATATGCGCGTATAACTAATGAGAAGATACGTGAAGATATGGAAGTTTTGGCAAGTAAACTGACAAGCATAGAAGATGTTGCATTGAAAAGTAGTGTAATATAGACGATTTGTCGTTCTTGTTTCAAACATTCCTGATTGACGGTAAGAACAAAAGATATGCTATGATAAAAATTGGAAATTTTGAAATAGAATATGACAAGAATGTTCCTGATGCTGTGACGGTAAAGATAGAGACAGATAAGAACGGTGAAGTGTGGTTACCGAAATGCGACATCGCACGGGCGTATGGCGTGTTTGTACAGTCGGTAAATGCCGGACTGAAATCCCTTGCAAAAACCGGTGACTTTGATGAATACCGGGACGTGCGGGTGGAACATTTCACCTATAACGGAAAAGATTGCAGTGTGGACCTCTACAGTCTGGCAACCATCATTGCACTGGGATTCCGCATGAAGGGACTGAAATGCGAGGCATTCAGAAAGTGGGCTGCAAGACGGTTGGCAGAATCATTTGAAAAGAAGAAAAGTACGGTGATTCTCTGCATGAGCGGCGAAAAGAGTAAAGCCAAGCCTTTGTTTTGATTGAAATCAGAATGGAACACAAAACGTTTCC
>ENA-ORSF01000017-ORSF01000017.1-human-gut-metagenome-genome-assembly--contig:-NODE-17-length-99738-cov-7.44261_pt1 | contig 99738 bp, 76 predicted proteins | sample MGYA00242188_ERZ509155 | MGnify/ENA primary metagenome ERZ509155 (study PRJEB26280, sample SAMEA2338656) | human gut metagenome | biome: human gut; feature: human-associated habitat; material: faeces...
GACTCGAGCAGACCGGTGAAGCCATCCGCTTCCTGTTGCAGGGACATCCCGACGGGAAGGTGGTGATTCGTTTGTAGTATAATCATTCAATTAAAATACAAGGGAAAAATGAAATATTATGAGATTTGTTTTAGTCCAACGGGAGGTACACAGAAAGTAGCCGATACAATTGTGGAAGGCTTGAACGAAAGTGTTTCCAAGGTAGATTTGACCGACGCCAAGGGAAGCTTTTCCGGCATTTCATTGACAGATGAAGATGTGGTTCTGATTGCGGTGCCTTCGTACAGTGGACGTGTACCGGAAACTGCCGCCGTACGTATCGCCCGTTTGCAAGGAAACGGTGCCAAAGCTGTTTTAATTTGTGTGTATGGAAATCGTGCTTACGAGGATACGCTGGTGGAACTGCGGGATATAGCCCATAAGGCCGGATTTAAAGTGATGGCAGCCGTAGCGGCTGTGGCAGAGCATTCTATCGCCCGCCGTTATGCCACCGGCCGGCCGGATGAAGAAGACCGGATGCAACTCACGGCATTTGCCCGGCAGATTGCTCAAAAACTTGCTTCCGGAAACGTGGGTGAACCCAAGCTTCCCGGTAACCGTCCTTACCGGAAAGCAGGGGCGACGGGTATTGTGCCGAAGCCAACCGGGGCTTGTGTAAATTGTGGGGTATGTGCCAGGAAATGTCCTGTAGGAGCCATCAATCCGTCAGACTCCCGGATGGTGGACAGGAAAGCCTGTATCTCCTGTATGCGCTGTGTAGCGGTCTGCCCTCATGCTGCCCGGAAAGTCAACCGGTTTCTGTTGTTTTTGGTCAACACCTTGCTTAAAAAAGCATGTTCCCGGCGAAAAGCGAACGAACTTTATTTGTAAAAAGGTTTTTCTGTCACGAGAAAATCAGGCCGAACCGATAAGATTAGAAGATAAATGCGGTGTTGCAAGGAATCTCATTCCTTTGCAGCGCCGTATTTCCGTTCAAACACTTCCGTATTCCGGTTGCCCCATTCAATCATGGCATCGATAATCGGAATCAGACTGCGCCCCAACTCGGTCAAGGAATATTCCGTCCGCAGGGGTACCTCGTGGTAGGTGGTTTTGGATACCAGTCCGTCTTCCACCAGTTCCTTCAATTGGATGTCGAGCACACGGGGAGTCGCTTCCGGAAAGAGTTTGTGCAGCTCGCTTGGACGTAATGAGCGATGTCGCAATTCATCCAGTATACACGATTTCCACTTGGAATCTATCAGGCTCATGGTCAGCCGGAGCGGACAGTCCAGATCTACGGGTATTTTTCTTTCGTACATGATGTGTGAGGATAAAATAAATGATACCATACAAAGATAAACATAACTCCTGTAATGCAAGTATACCGAATAATTTTTCGGTAGGTGAATAATTTTTCGGTACTTGTATAGACTGTTTGCGTCCTGTACATTTGCGGTAGTATAAATTCTAAAAACCGTAAAGTATGAGAGCAAGTATAGAAGAATATAAAGCCGTGGAAGAGGCGGCTATGAAATTTGTGAAGAGTGTGGCCGAAGGTGACAGCCGTTATGCGAAAAAACTATTTATCGACGAAGCCGTATTGTTCGGTTATCTGGACGGGAAACTGGAACATGGCAGTATCGAACAGTTTTATAAGAATGTAGATACCGTAAGTGCCGGAAGCGATTTCAAAGCCCGTATTGACATTGTAGACATCGAAGAAACCCTTGCTGTGGTACGTGTACTGGAAGAGAAATGGGGCGGACGCATTGATTTTACCGATTATCTTCTGCTGATGAAGATGAACGGAGAGTGGAAGTGTGTGGCAAAAGCTTACAATCAGAATTCAGACACCATTCAAAAATAAGAAGGAAGCCTTATGAAGATTACAGTTATTACCGGAAGCCCTCGCAAGAAGGGAAACAGTTTCGCCATGACCGAGGCGTTTGTAAAAGCTGCTGAACAGTGTGGTCATACCATCCGGCGTTTTGATGCGGCTTTTCTGAAAATTGGCGGTTGTCATGCCTGTATGACGTGTTACAAGACGGGAAAAGCCTGCTCTTACGACGACGATTTCAATCTCATCGCTCCGGCCATTTTGGAATCGGATGCGGTAGTTTTCTCCATGCCTGTCTACTGGTATTCCATTCCGGCACAGGTCAAAGGTGTGATTGACCGTTTGTTCTCGCTCGTAGTGGGTGGAAAAGATATTGCCGGAAAGAAATGTGCCCTTATCGTATGCTGTGAGGAAGAAGACATTACTGTGATGGACGGTGTACGCATTCCTTTGGAACGTTCGGCTGCTCTGCTGAAGTGGAACATGGTAGGAGAGGTGCTGATACCGGGAGTTTTGAATGAAGGCGAGATTGAGAAAACCGACGGTTGCCGGCAGGCCGCTGCACTGGCGGAAAAACTCTGACTCGGTTTCCGACTGTTTCCGTCGTGTTGAAAAACATTGGATGAATTTTGAGGTAAATCTGTAATTGGGGGCATATTGGCAGAAGATAAACCGTAAGATGTATACAGCCAGGACATAAAAAGGTGGTTACCTTTGCTACATAAAAATAGGACGTTATGAAGAATTTCTTTTTTAACCTGTTTGTGGCAGCAACCTGTATGTGTGCTTCGGTCGGCATTTATGCTGAAAATGGTACCGAGTCGGATAAATCAATGAATTCAAATATATCTACGATGGAAAAAGAATTGAATCTTACTCAAGAATGGGATAAGGTATTCCCGAAAAGTGACAAGGTAAATCATTCCAAGGTGACTTTTCACAATCGTTATGGCATTACCTTGGCAGCCGATCTGTACGTTCCGAAAAATGCCGGAGGAAAATTGCCTGCCGTTGCGGTAAGTGGCCCGTTTGGGGCAGTGAAGGAGCAGTCATCAGGACTGTATGCCCAGACTCTTGCGGAAAGAGGTTTCCTTGCGATTGCTTTTGATCCTTCGTTTACCGGTGAGAGCGGTGGTGAGCCTAGGTATGTGGCTTCGCCGGACATCAATACCGAAGATTTCTGTGCGGCTGTCGATTATCTGAGTACCCGTTCGGATGTAGACAGTGAACGCATCGGCATTATCGGTATTTGCGGATGGGGAGGATTCGCCTTGAATGCTGCGGCCATCGATACCCGTATCAAGGCTACCGTAACCAGCACCATGTATGACATGAGCCGTGTGAATGCCAACGGTTATTTTGATGCCATGAATGCCGACCAGCGTTACGAACTTCGCGAACAGTTGAATGCGCAGCGTACGGAAGATTATAAGAACGGAACATACGAACTGGCGGGAGGAGTAGTCGATCCGCTCCCGGATGACGCTCCTCAGTTCGTAAAAGATTATTATGCTTACTACAAGACACCGAGAGGGTACCACAAACGTTCTCTGAATTCTAACAATGGATGGAACAAGACTTCTTCGCTTTCCTTTATGAATATGCCTATCCTGAGCTACAGTAGTGAGATACGCAGTGCGGTGCTGATGCTACATGGCGAGAAGGCACATTCACGTTATTTCAGTGAAGATGCCTTCAAGAAGTTGAAGGGAGACAATAAGCAGTTGCTTATTTTACCGGGAGCCAGTCATGTGGATTTGTATGACAATCTCAGTGTGATTCCATTCGGTGAGATAGAACGATTCCTGCTTGAATACCTTAAATAATTGTTCCTGAAAAGTTCATTTTAAGGGAAATCTGTTAAAGGGTCAGGACACTTGCTTGCGTGCAGGTCCTGGCCTGATTTTTTCTTTGAAAAAACAATTAGACGTTTGATGGAATATGTCTGATTGTTTTAGGTAAAACAAACGTTTGTTCTACAGCATACATCCGTTCGTTTTTTTACAGGCTTTTTTAGGAGTGCTTTCAGAAAGTGAAAATTTGTGTTTCTGCTTTTAAACATGTAAGATTCTTTGGCTGTTCTGGATAAAATGTGTTCCTTTGAATCAGAACAGTTCAGCACAGTGAAGGCCGTATGTATGCGTGAGAAAATAAGATTCGGACAGCAGTCTACCAAGGTGAAGCAGCTGGCGGATGTCATCGAGCAGGATATCATGCTAGGTAAGTATAAGACAGATACCGGTCTGCCTTCCATCAATCATCTCAGTACGGCATACCATGTATCGCGTGATACGGTATTCAAGGCTTTTGCTCATCTGAAGGAACGGAAACTGATAGATTCCACTCCTGGAAAAGGATATTATGTGACCAACCGCCAGCAGAAAGTTTTTTTGCTGCTTGATGAGTATTCTCCTTTCAAGAATACTTTGTATAATCGTTTCGTCAGGGAGCTTTCATCTTCGTACAAGGTCGATCTCTGGTTTCATCAGTATAACGAACACATCTTCAATACGGTTCTGCGGGAAGTGATCGGAAGGTATAATCATTATGTCGTCATGAATTTTGATAATGAGAAGTTTTCACCTGTCTTGAGCCGAATTCCGGCTTCACGCTTGTTGCTCCTTGATTTTGGAAAATTCGACAAGGATCCATATTCTTATATCTGTCAGGATTTTGATGAGGCTTTTTATGGTGCGCTGGTACAGTTGACAGACAGGTTGAAACGTTACCGGAAACTGGTTTTTCAGCTTTCTGCCGATTCCAAACATCCCAAGATCTCTGTGATAAGTCTTCAGCGGTATGGACATGATTATGGATTGCCGGTTGAAATTTCTATGGACGAAGATATTGAAACTGTGGAAGAAGGTGTGGCCTATCTGGTAATCCGGCAGACAGATGTGGTGAATATCATTAAACGCAGCAGACTGGCAGGGCTGAAATGCGGAAAAGATTTTGGTCTGATAGCCTACAATGACACGCCGGCCTATGAAGTGATAGACGTAGGAATTACCGCATTAAGCATCAACTGGGAAGAGATGGGACGAAAGGCTGCCCGGTTTATTATGACGGGAGAAACTGTTCGGGAATACCTTCCTACCGAGGTGCATTTGCGGAACTCGGTATGACGCAGGGGCTGTCAGAGAGAATATGAATGCGAACTTTTTAATTATATATCAAAAATTAATACCATTTTTAATACCATGAAAAATTATCCGAAAATCGGGATTCGTCCCACCATCGACGGACGCCAGGGTGGTGTTCGTGAGAGTCTGGAAGAAAAGACCATGAATCTGGCCAAAGCTGTAGCCGAGTTGATTTCGTCTAACTTGAAAAATGGTGACGGAAGTCCTGTAGAATGCGTCATTGCCGACGGTACCATCGGTCGTGTAGCCGAAAGTGCGGCCTGTGCCGAGAAATTCGAACGCGAAGGGGTAGGTGCCACCATTACCGTTACTTCCTGCTGGTGTTACGGAGCCGAAACCATGGATATGAATCCGTATTATCCGAAAGCAGTATGGGGATTCAACGGAACCGAACGTCCGGGAGCCGTTTATCTGGCTGCCGTACTGGCTGGTCATGCACAGAAAGGTTTGCCTGCCTTTGGAATTTATGGACATGATGTACAGGATCTGGACGATAACAGCATCCCGGCAGATGTGGCCGAAAAGATTTTGCGTTTTGCCCGTGCCGCTCAGGCTGTAGCTACCATGCGTGGCAAGTCTTATCTGTCAATGGGTAGTGTATCAATGGGTATAGCCGGTTCTATTGTCAATCCGGATTTCTTCCAGGAATACCTGGGTATGCGCAACGAATCGGTTGACCTGACAGAGATTATCCGCCGAATGACAGAAGGTATCTATGACAAGGAAGAATATGCCAAGGCAATGGCCTGGACTGAGAAATATTGTAAGGTCAACGAAGGTGAGGACTTCAAGAACCGTCCTGAAAAACGCAAGACCCGCGAACAGAAGGATGCTGACTGGGAATTCATTGTCAAGATGATGATTATCATGCGTGATTTGATGACCGGAAATCCGAAGCTCCGGGAAATGGGATTCAAGGAAGAGGCTTTGGGACACAATGCCATAGCTGCCGGTTTCCAGGGACAGCGTCAGTGGACGGATTTCTATCCGAATGGCGATTATCCCGAGGCATTGCTTAATACTTCTTTCGACTGGAACGGTATCCGTGAGGCTTTTGTCGTAGCTACTGAAAACGATGCCTGCAACGGCATTGCCATGCTGTTCGGTCACCTGTTGACCAACCGTGCCCAGATATTCTCGGATGTACGTACGTACTGGAGTCCGGAAGCTGTAAAACGTGTGACAGGCAAGGAACTGACCGGCCTGGCTGCCAACGGTATCATCCATCTTATCAACTCAGGTGCCACTACTCTCGACGGTTCCGGACAATCAACTGACGAAAGCGGCAATCCGGTGATGAAGGAGCCTTGGAACATGACTGAAACTGATGTAGAGAACTGTCTGAAGGCAACAACCTGGTATCCGGCCGACCGTGATTATTTCCGTGGAGGCGGTTTCTCATCAAACTTTCTTTCCAAAGGGGGTATGCCTGTGACCATGATGCGTCTGAATCTGGTGAAAGGCTTGGGTCCGGTGCTTCAGTTGGCCGAAGGATGGACTGTAGAGATTGATCCTGAGATCCATCAGAAACTGAATATGCGTACTGATCCGACTTGGCCGACAACCTGGTTTGTTCCTCGTCTGTGTGACAAACCGGCATTCAAGGATGTGTATTCAGTCATGAATAACTGGGGTGCCAACCACGGGGCTATCAGCTATGGACACATCGGTCAGGATCTGATTACGCTGGCTTCCATGCTCCGTATTCCGGTATGTATGCACAATGTGGATGATGACAAGATTTTCCGTCCGGCGGCCTGGAACGCCTTTGGAATGGATAAGGAAGGTGCCGACTACAGAGCTTGTCAGAACTATGGTCCTATTTATAAATAATTGATAAACTTATTTTACCTGTTGATGATTAAGGGCTAAGGCGTGCCTGGCCCTTAATCATTGATTATTTTTTACTTCTACCTGTCTATGATCAACAGATTCGTTTTGAATGAAGTTTCGTACTTCGGTCCAGGAGCAAGAGAGGTGCTTCCGAAAGAAATAGCCCGGCTGGGTCTGAAAAAGGCTCTGGTGGCAACCGATAAAGATTTGATTAAGTTTGGTGTAGCCGAGAAAGTGCTTTGCGTGCTTCGTGAAGCGGGTATTCCATACGAAGTATTCAGTGAAATCAAGCCTAACCCGACAGTGACCAATGTGAAAGCCGGTCTGGCCGCTTTTGCGGCATCGGGTGCCGATTTTATTATTGCCATCGGTGGCGGTTCTTCCATGGATACAGCCAAGGCCATCGGTATCATTACCAACAATCCGGAATTCAGTGATGTCGTATCGCTGGAAGGGGTAGCCGACACCAAGAAGAAGTCAGTGCCTATCATCGCTCTGCCCACTACGGCCGGTACAGCCGCCGAAGTGACCATCAATTATGTAATTACAGACGAGGAGCACCACAAGAAGATGGTGTGCGTAGATCCGAACGATATTCCGGCCATTGCTATTGTGGACGCTGAGCTGATGTATACCTTGCCTAAGAGTCTGACTGCCTCGACAGGGCTGGATGCGTTGACTCATGCCATCGAGGGCCTGATTACAAAAGGAGCCTGGGAAATGAGTGACATGTTTGAAATCAAGGCCATCGAAATGATTGCCCGTTATCTGGAAACAGCCGTCAATGAGCCGGACAATGCTGAGGCTAGAAATGGTATGGCGGTGGCTCAGTACATTGCGGGTATGGCGTTCTCGAATGTCGGGCTGGGTGTCGTACACGGTATGGCGCATCCGATGGGAGCTATTTTTGATATACCTCACGGTGTGGCAAATGCCTTGCTGCTTCCTACGATTATGGAATTCAACGCACCGGCAGCACTCGACAAGTACGTAGACATAGCCAAGGCCATGAATGTCTATTCAACCGGTATGACGAAGGAAGAAGCTGCCGATGCGGCGGTGAAGGCAGTGAAAGAGCTTGCTGTACGGGTAGGCATTCCGCAGCATTTGTCGGAACTGGGTATCAAGGAAGAAGATTTGCCTGTTCTGGCAAAGGCCGCATACGCCGATGTATGTACACCGGGTAATCCGAGAGAAGTAACCGAAGAAATTATTTTAGATTTATACAAGAAAGTATTATGATAACGAACGAACATATCGAAAAATTCATTTCAGAAGCACACCGCGTGGGTGATGCGGGACTTACAGTATGCAGTAGTGGTAATATTTCATGGCGGGTAGGCGATGAGGTCCTGCTGTCGGGTACCGGTTCGTGGGTGCCTTCACTTCCCAAGGAGAAGGTAGCCATCTGCAAGCTTGAGACCGGAGAAGTGCTGAATGGTGTGAAACCGTCGATGGAACATGGTTTTCATCTGGGAGTGCTGAGAGAACGCCCGGATGTAAACGTGGTACTGCATTTCCAGTCACCGTATGCTACAGCCGTATCGTGTATGCTGGAATTGCCGAAAGATTTCAATGTAACTGCCGAGGTGCCTTGTCATGTAGGAGCCGAGATTCCGGCAATCCCGTATTATCGTCCGGGTTCCAAGGAACTGGCAGAGGCTGTTGTCGCAGCCATGAAAGATCATAATTCCGTATTGCTGCGGAAGCATGGTCAGGTGGTATGCGGAAAGGACTTCGATCAGGCTTTCGAACGTGCGATGTTCTTTGAAATGGCTTGCCGTATCATTGTCCTTACCGGTGGAAAGTATGATACCCTGACTCCTGCTGAGATCGATGACCTGGAAACATACGTGTTAGGAAAGAAAACCAAATGAAAGAAGCATATTTAGCCATAGACTTCGGAGGAGGTAGCGGGCGTGTCATTGCCGGTTACACCTCCGAAGGTGTGCTCCGGTTGGAGACTGTTTATCGTTTCCAGAACCGGCAGGTGCGGATGGGTGGTCATATATACTGGGATTTTCTTTCCCTGTTTGAGGATATGAAGAAAGGAATCCGTATGGCTGCTGATAGAGGGTATCACATCAAGAGTATCGGCATTGATACCTGGGGCGTAGATTTCGGACTGATAGACAAGCATGGGCATCTGCTCGGAAATCCGGTATGTTACCGTGATAACCGTACGGATGAAATGCCGGAACGGGTCTTCAGTTTTGTCGACCAAAGTACACATTATTCAGTTGCGGGTACTCAGGTAATGGCTATCAATACCTTGTTTCAGCTGTATGCGATGAAACAGGAAGAAAGTCCGTTGCTGGAAATAGCCGACAAGCTGTTGTTCATGCCGGATCTGTTCAGCTATTTTCTGACAGGTGTAGCAAACAATGAGTATAGCATTGCTTCTACCTCGGAGCTGATGGATATACGGGCCCGTAAATGGAATTATCCGCTGATACGTCAACTGGGATTGCCTGAACATCTCTTTGGCGATATCGTAATGCCTGGAGAAAGCAGGGGAGTGCTGAAGCCGGAGGTAAAAGAGGAACTTGGCCTGGATTACGATGTGGAAGTAATCGCCGTGGCTTCGCACGATACGGCTAGTGCCGTATATGCTGTCCCGGAGTCGGGAACGGACGAAGTGACTGCTTTCTTAAGTTCGGGTACGTGGTCGCTTTTGGGAGTACTGACTGATGTCCCGATTCTGACGGAGGAGGCTCGTATTAACGGATTTACCAATGAAGGAGGAGCCGAAGGAAGGATCTGCTTTTTGCAGAATATTACGGGATTGTGGATCCTTCAGAAACTGATGGGTGAATGGGCCGCTACCGGACAATGTACGGATTATGATGTCTTGATTCCGGCAGCCGAGGAGGCACAATTCGCTTCACTTATTGATGTGGATGATGCATTGTTTGTCAGTCCGGTAAACATGGCCGAAGCCATTGTCACCTATTGCCGGAAAAGCGGGCAGCAGATGCCTTATACGCAAGGTGAGTTTGTAAAATGTGTACTTCTTTCGTTGGCGGAAAGATACAGGAAAGGTATTGAAGGACTGAACAGGCTCTTGCCACGTCCGGTTTCGAAATTGCAGATTATCGGAGGAGGCTCACAGAACAAGTATCTGAACCGGCTTACCGCACAGGCTACAGGGGTAAAGGTAGAAGCCGGTCCGGTGGAAGCTACGGCCATCGGAAACATACGTGCTCAGATGAATCTGATTGTTCGTCATTAAATTTCAGTTGTTAACCTAAATCTAAATCATTCATGAAACCATCTATAGTGAGTAAAGACGGAGTCAGTTATTTGGGACCGTTTATTCTGATAACCACATGTTTTGCCTTGTGGGGATTTGCCAATGACATAACCAATCCAATGGTCAAGGCTTTCTCGAAAATTTTTCGGATGAGTGTAACCGACGGAACACTGGTGCAGGTAGCCTTTTATGGAGGTTATTTTGCGATGGCTTTTCCGGCTGCGATATTTATTCGTAAATATACTTACAAGGCTGGGGTTTTGCTTGGGCTTGGTTTGTATGCGCTGGGTGCCTTGGCATTCTTTCCGGCAAAACTGACAGGTGACTATCATCCGTTTCTGCTGGCCTATTTTATCATGACATGCGGACTTTCGTTCCTTGAAACCAGTTGTAATCCCTATATCCTTTCCATGGGAACCGAAGAAACCGCTACCCGTCGGCTAAATCTGGCTCAGGCATTCAATCCCATCGGATCGCTGTTGGGGATGTACGTTGCCATGAATTTTATTCAGAACAAGCTTCATCCGATGGATACAATGCAAAGGGCACAGCTTTCTCAGGCCGAATTTGAAGCGGTGAGAGATTCGGACCTCTCGGTACTGATTGCTCCGTATCTGGTTATTGGTGTGGTAATTTTTATCATGTTGCTGGTTATCCGGGCTACCCGTATGCCACGGAATGCCGATCAATCGACCTCCATCGATTTTGTGCCTACATTGAAGCGCATTTTTGCGAAAAGAAGATATAAGTACGGTGTATTGACCCAGTTCTTTTATGTGGGAGCACAGATTATGTGCTGGACATTTATCATCCAGTACGGCACGCATCTGTTTACATCACAAGGGATGGAAGAACAGGCTGCCGAGGTCCTTTCGCAGAAATACAACATTGTAGCCATGGTTATTTTCTGTGTAAGCCGTTTTATCTGTACGTTTATCTTGCGTTATGTGAAGCCTGGCCGTCTGCTGATGATACTGGCTGCAGCGGCATTGGTACTGACTGCCGGTGTTATCTTCTGTGTGGAAAGTATCTGGGGCATGTATTGCCTGGTAGGAGTCTCGGCTTGTATGTCACTGATGTTTCCTACGATTTACGGGATAGCGTTGAAGGGTATGGGAGACGACGCCAAATTCGGTGCAGCGGGACTGATTATGGCCATTTTGGGTGGTTCGGTACTGCCTCCGCTTCAGGCAACCATTATCGATTGTAAGACTTTGTTTGGTATGCCGGCGGTGAACGTATCTTTTATTCTTCCGTTTATCTGTTTTGTGGTGATTGTGGTTTATGGTTATCACATGCGCAAGGAGGCATAAGTATATTTTAAGATTTTATATTGCTTGAAGTGACTTGTGTAGTATGGAAAATTTTTACTACATTTGTTGCGAATTAAGTGGACGTAGTTTTTGGATATGCATAAAAAACTTCGTTCACTTGATTTTTATTTGTATAAATCTAATAGATATTTTATGAAAAAAACAACTTTCAGCCTGATATTTTGCTGCTTGGCAATGGGAACGTTTGCTCAGCAACCGTTAGGCGGTTTTCTGTATGGAACGGAAACTCATCCAATGGGTACCGAATGGGAAACACCCGAAAAATTGTCGCTCAACAAAGAACAGCCACATGCTTATTTCTTTTCATTCGGTGATGTGGAAAGTGCTCAAAAGGTTCTGCCGCAAAACAGTAAGTACTGGCAAAATCTGAATGGAGCATGGAAATTTCACTGGGCTCCAAATCCGAGTGAACGTCCGAAGAATTTTTATGAGAATAATTTCGATGTCAGCGGATGGGATGACATTACGGTGCCTTCCTGTTGGAATGTTGTGGGGATACAAAAGGATGGTTCTCTGAAATACGGAGTACCTATTTATTGTAACCAGCCGGTTATCTTCAAACATACAGTAGCGGTGGGCGACTGGAAAGGCGGTGTGATGCGTGAGCCGAACAAAGACTGGACAACGTATAAGTACCGAAATGAAGTAGGATCGTATCGCCGTACGTTTCAAGTGGGCGAGGACTGGAAGAACCGGGAAGTATACATTAATTTCGATGGCGTAAATTCTTTTTTCTACTTGTGGATAAACGGACAGTATGTAGGCTTTTCTAAGAATTCCCGCAATACGGCAAGCTTTGACATTACCAAATATTTGGTAGAAGGAGAGAATACGGTGGCGGTAGAGGTATATCGTAGTTCGGACGGATCTTTCCTTGAAGCGCAGGATATGTACCGCTTGCCGGGAATCTTCCGCAATACTTATCTGACCGCTACATCGAAGGTGCAGATTCGCGATATGAAGATTGAGACCGAGCCCAATGAAAATGGAGCTTCGTCGGTGGCGGTCAAAGCCATGATGCGTAATCTGGACAAGAAAAAGATAAAGAACTATACGCTTTCTTATCGTATTTATGAAAACAAATTGTATTCTGACGAGATTATCGGTCAGGTAGGAGAGCCGGTGGCTTCCGGTAAGTTTGAGCTCGACAAGGGAGGAAATGCTACGGTTGATACGAAACTGGAAATAGCCAATGCTAAGTTATGGTCGGCCGAGGAACCTAACCGTTACACCCTGGTGGCGGAGTTAAAGGATCAGAAGGGACGTACGGTAGATGTGGTTTCATCGTACTTTGGAGTCCGGAAAGTGGAAATCCGTGATACGGAGGCCAAGGATGATGAATTTGGCTTGAAAGGACGTTATTTCTATGTGAACAACAAGCCGGTAAAACTGAAAGGTGTGAACCGTCAGGAAATCAATCCGAATACGGGAAATGCCATTACTCCGGAACAGATGGAAATGGAAGTTATGCTGATGAAACGCGGTAATATCAATCACGTACGTAATTCGCATTATTCCTGCAATCCGTACTGGTATTATCTGTGCGATAAATACGGTATTTATCTGGAAGATGAAGCGAATCTGGAAAGCCATGAATATTATTATGGCGAGGCATCACTGTCGCATGTTCCTGAGTTTAAGGATGCGCATGTGGCACGTGTGATGGAACTGGTACACGCTCATGTCAATCATCCGTCCATTGTAATCTGGTCGCTGGGTAACGAAGCTGGTCCGGGCAAGAACTTTGTGGCTGCTTATGATGCAATCAAGGCGTTTGATACTACACGTCCGGTTCAGTACGAACGAAATAACGACATTGTGGATATGGGATCCAACCAGTATCCTTCCATCGCCTGGACGCGTGAGGCTGTCAAGGGTACCTACGATATAAAATATCCGTTCCATATTTCTGAATATGCCCATTCGATGGGTAATGCAGGAGGTAATCTGGAAGATTACTGGGAAGCGATAGAATCGACCAATTTCTTCTGTGGCGGTGCCATTTGGGACTGGGTAGATCAGTCGCTTTATAATTATGACAAGGCCACCGGTGATAAATACCTGGCATACGGAGGTGACTTCGGTGATAAGCCCAATGATGGTATGTTCTGTATGAATGGTATTTTATTCCCTGGACATAAACCAAAACCTGAATTCTTCGAAGTGAAGAAGGTATATCAGAATGTGGGTGTCAAGGCTGTGGATATGTCGAAGGGCGAAATCGAGGTTTTCAATAAGAATTACTTTGAGCCTTTGACGGATTATGAGATGGTTTGGTCTTTGTGGAAGGACGGAAAGAAGATTCAGGAAAGCAATGCATTCAAAGGCCCGCGTAACATCCTTGGCCCGCGTGAAAAAGGTAATTACGTCATTCCGTTTGATTTTGGCAAACTGGATGCAGACGGTGAATATTTTGTAAAGATTCAGTTCCTGTTGGCAAAAGACATGCCTTGGGCCAAGAAGGGATTTGTCCAGATGGAAGAACAGCTTCCGCTGAAGGCTGCTGCAGCATTTACAAGTATTGCTGCCGGACAGACATCGGAAGAAAAACTGACGCTTACGGCCGAGAATAATCTGCAGGTAGTAAAAGGTGCAGGTTTCGAAGCTAAGTTCGATAATGCTACAGGTACTATTTATAGTCTGACATACAATGGAAATCCTGTCTTTGTAGAAGGTTGCGGTCCAAAGCTGGATGCTTTCCGTGCAATGACAGACAATGACAACTGGGCTTACAGGCAATGGTTTGCCAAAGGATTGCATAATCTGCAGCATAAGGCAGTCAGTGCCACTTCCTATGTACGGAAGGATGGAGCGGTCGTTTTGGCTTATACTGTAGAATCGCAGGCTCCATACAGTTCGAATATCCGGGACTTAGGTATCAGCTCCGGTCGTTATGAGATTACGAAAGGAAAAGACTTCGGTCCGGATGATTTCAAGTTTACGACCAATCAGGTCTGGACGGTTTATCCAGACGGTTCTGTCGAACTGGAAGCAGGTTTCAGTTCCAATGAATCGAATGTGAATCTGGCTCGTTTGGGGTATGTGATGAAAGTACCTGTCGGCCTGAAGAATTATATGTATTATGGACGAGGTCCTCAGAATAACTATAACGACCGTAAAAACGGTGCATTTGTACAGTTGTATGACAGTACGGTGAAAAAGCAGTTTGTAAATTTCCCGAAACCTCAGTCTATGGGAAATCGCGAAGATGTGCGCTGGTGTGCTTTGACTGATGAGGCCGGTAATGGTGTACAGTTTATTTCTACTGCTACTTTCTCTGCTTCTGCGTTGCCGTGGTCGGCTATGCAAATGGTACAAGCTCCGCATCCGTATCAGTTGCCTGAATCAGACGGCAATTATTTGCATCTGGATTTGAAAGTTATGGGACTGGGTGGTAACAGTTGCGGCCAGGGTGGTCCGTTGGAGGAAGACCGTATCAAGGCTGGTAATCACTCAATGGGATTCATTATCCGTCCGCTTCAGCAGGGAGCTGATATGACGGCTCGTGCCAAGGTATCGGCCGGAGGTGAAATGCCGCTGAATATATTACGTAATCGTGCTGGTATGCTGGAAATTACTTCGGAGAAGAAAGATGCGATTATTTGTTATACATTGGATAAGAGCAAGAAGGTCTATACGTATGCGGAACCGATTGATTTCCGAAACGGTGGTACAGTTACTGCCTGGTATAAAGGAAATGATAAGTTGAAGGCTGCAAAGAGCTTTGACAAGATGGAGAATGTACCGGTAGAAGTTATTTATGCCAGCAGCCAGGAAAGTGGTGAAGGAGATGCAACCAATTTGGTGGACAACGATCCGAGTACAATCTGGCATACTATGTATTCGGTAACAGTTGCCAAATATCCTCATTGGGTGGATTTGGATTGTGGTGAAGTAAAGAGTATCAAGGGTTTCACTTATTTACCTCGTCAGGAAGGTTCAAACGGTAACATTAAGGAATACAAATTCCAGGTAAGTAACGATGGAAAAACTTGGGGTGAACCGGTTGTTACAGGTACGTTTGAAAATAATCTGGAGCAAAAACGTGTGATGCTGAGTAAGCCGGTTAAGGCACGTTACGTACGTTTTACTGCATTGAGTTCACAAAATGGTCAGGATTTTGCAGCCGGTGCTGAACTGGGTGTATTGGTAGAGTGAGAGATTTGAGATCTTGAAAGATAAGATAGTCCGGTTGATTCAGTAGAATCGGTGAGAATGTAAAAAAAGCTGTGTTGGCAAATTTATTTTTGCTGGCACAGCTTTTTTATGGGGGTATCTAATGATGTACATGGAGGCTGTTTGCTAAGAAAGCGAGCTTTCTTCTCTTAAAAGTGTTGGCAGTAAAATTTGCAGAATAAGGCAATTCTGTCAAAAGTGAAGTTTTGATTCTTTTCTAGTAACTCATTACTTTTGCTTTTAAAACGGAAGAAGGAAGCTGAAAAAATACTAATTACCAGTATATTATCAACTTCCTTTCTTGTGATTCGGCCGAGATTCGAACTCGGGACCCACAGCTTAGAAGGCTGTTGCTCTATCCAGCTGAGCTACCGAACCATCCTTATGTGCATGTAAAGCTTTCAGTGATTCCGCTGCGATTCGAACGCAGGACCCACGCCTTAGAAGGGCGTTGCTCTATCCAGCTGAGCTACGGAACCATCCTTAATTGCGCGGCAAAATTATTACTTTTTTTTGAAATACACAAGCTTTTCATTAGATTTTTATGTTTCTCTATGCGAAACGCTTGTTTGGGAATTAAGAGTAGCGTTTGGGGTATCTGAGTAGAATACTGAGTAAAGCGATGATTCCCAGAGCCATCGGATAATATAAGTATCCGATGATACTTAGTGGAGAAAGTTTGGTTAATTCGGCTGCTATAAGCATTTGAGCTCCGTATGGAATCAGGCCTTGGATGACACAGGAGAATGTGTCCAGAATGCTGGCACTTTTTCGTTTGTCGACTCCGAATTTGTCTGCGATGTCGCTGGCTAACGGACCGACAGTTATGATGGCAATAGTATTGTTTGCCGTACAGATGTTTGCCAAACTTACCAAGGCGGCAATACTTAATTCTGCTCCTCGTTTTCCTTTAACCCGACGGGTAAGCGCGTGAAGAATGTATGATACTCCTCCGTTAAAGCGAATTAATTCAAGCATGCCACCAGCCAGAAGAGTAATGATAATAAGTTCACCCATGCCAATGATACCTTTTCCCATGGCGTTGAACCAACCGAAAATATCGAAACTTCCGCAAAGCATTCCAATGATACCGGTTGATAATAGTCCTAGTAGCAGAACCAAGGTAACATTGATGCCGGCAATAGCTGTTCCTAGAACGATCAGGTATGGAATGACTTTTTCCCAAGCTACCGGACCGATATCCTGTACTATTGTTACATGACTTCCATAAAAGATATAGTAGCCAAATATCAGGATGGCTGCAGGCAATGCGATGGAAATGTTGGCGCGAAATTTGTCGCGCATGACGCAGCCTTGCGTACGTGTGGCAGCTATGGTCGTGTCGGAGATGAAAGAAAGGTTATCGCCAAAAAAGGCTCCACCAATAACCAATGCTGTCATAAAAGGTAGGCTGAGTTCGGTTTTTTCTGCGATTCCTGCAGCTACGGGTACCAGTGCCACAATGGTTCCTACAGATGTTCCGATGGATAATGAAATAAAGCAGGAGGCCAGAAATATACCGGCTAAAAGCAGACTGTCTGGAAGAAGGTGAAGGGTCAGGTTGACTGTCGCGTCAATAGCTCCCATGTCTTTTGCAGATTGGGCAAAAGCTCCGGCCAGGATAAAAATCCAAATCATTAACATGATGTTTTTGTTTGCTGCTCCCGCTGAAAATTGCAGGATTCGGTCATTTAGGCTTAGTCCTTTGGTAATGCACACGGCATATACTGATGAGATTAGAAAGGCTACGGTAATAGGAACTTTATAAAAATCATTGACTAAGATTGATGTGATTAAGTATAGGCAAAGAAATACCGCGAGCGGTGAAAGAGCCCATCCGTTTGGCTTGTTGGTAATAGGAGTCAGTTTGTTCAGATTCATATAAATAGAGTTGCAACTCTGGTAAGAGTTATGTACTTGCGGATGCAAAGATACAACTTTTTGTCTATCTGTTTGTTTGTGATTGTTGGATTTTTAGGATCCGCCTGTTAGCTGTTAAGATGTATTTATCGTTTTTTTGCGTATAAAGACTGACGGAATGATTCATAAAAGACTTGAAACAGTGTAATAACGTAAAGAAAAGTAAGAACTCAGTGAACTAATAAAAATTAAAGACGACTGAATATTAGTTTGAAATGTTTTCTGAATATTTATTTTTCTTATAAATTTGCAGCCTAAATTTAGGGCAGGTGTCCCTATGTAGAATCGTAGAAATAAAAACAACATAAACTTATGAGTAAGAAATTTACTGAGTATTCACAACTAAATCTTTCTGATGTCAATAAGGAAGTGCTGAAGAAATGGGATGAGAACGATGTTTTCTCCCGTAGTATGACTGAACGCGAAGGACATCCGTCATTCGTTTTCTATGAAGGTCCTCCTTCTGCCAATGGTATGCCGGGCATTCATCACGTAATGGCCCGTACTATTAAGGATACTTTCTGTCGCTTCAAGACCATGAAAGGTTTTCAGGTAAAGCGTAAAGCCGGATGGGACACTCACGGACTGCCGGTGGAGCTGGGCGTGGAGAAGGCTTTGGGCATTACCAAGGAGGATATCGGTAAAACAATTTCTGTTGCAGAATATAACAGACATTGTCGTACGGATGTTATGAAATTTACCAAGGAATGGACCGACCTTACACATAAGATGGGTTATTGGGTCGATTTGGATAATCCATACATTACATACGATAATCGTTATATTGAAACTTTGTGGTGGCTGCTGAAACAGCTTTATGGAAAAGGACTTTTATACAAGGGATATACTATTCAGCCGTATTCACCGGCTGCCGGTACAGGATTGAGCTCACACGAGTTGAATCAGCCTGGATGTTATCGTGATGTAAAAGACACAACGGTGGTGGGACAGTTTAAAATGAAGAACCCGAAACCGGAAATGGCTCAGTGGGGTACTCCTTATTTTATCGCATGGACTACTACACCATGGACATTACCTTCGAATACAGCACTTTGTGTGGGCCCTAAGATTGATTATGTGGCTGTACAGACTTATAATGGTTATACCGGTGAAAAAATGACCGTAGTGCTGGCTAAACCGTTGCTTTATGCTCATTTCAATAAAAAGGCAGAAGGTATAGCCTTGGAGGATTACAAGCCGGGTGATAAACTGATTCCATTCAAAGTGGTAGGGGAGTATAAAGGTACTGACTTGGTAGGAATGGAGTATGAGCAACTTATCCCATGGGTGAAACCTGTAGAAACAGATGAAGATGGCAATTGGAAAGTAGCTGCAGACAAGGCATTCCGGGTGATTCCGGGTGATTATGTTACCACGGAAGACGGTACTGGTATCGTACATATCGCACCTACATTTGGTGCCGACGATGCCAATGTGGCTCGTGCCGCAGGTATCCCTTCGTTGTTTATGATCAATAAAAAAGGTGAGACGCGCCCGATGGTCGATTTGACAGGTAAATTCTATCTGTTGGATGAACTTGATGATACGTTCGTAAGAGAATGTGTAGATGTAGAAAAATACAAGGAATATCAGGGGCGTTGGGTGAAGAATGCTTACGATCCGCAGTTTACTGTTGATGGAAAATACGATGAAAAGGCAGCACAGGCCGCTGAATCACTTGATATTTACATCTGTATGATGATGAAGCAGAACAATCAGGCATTCAAGATTGAAAAGCATGTTCACAACTACCCTCACTGCTGGCGTACTGATAAGCCTGTATTGTACTATCCGCTTGACAGCTGGTTCATCCGATCTACTGCCTGCAAGGACCGTATGATTGAACTGAACAAGACTATTAATTGGAAACCGGAATCTACAGGTTCGGGACGTTTTGGCAAATGGCTGGAAAATTTGAATGATTGGAACCTGAGTCGTTCACGTTATTGGGGAACTCCACTTCCTATTTGGCGTAGTGAAGAGGGCGAAGAAATTTGTATAGGTTCGGTCGAAGAACTGTATAACGAAATAGAAAAGTCGGTTGCGGCAGGATTTATGACCGAAAATCCGTACAAGAAGTTGGGCTTTGTTCCGGGTGCTTATACGAAAGAAAATTATGATAAGATTGATTTGCACCGTCCGTATGTAGACGACATCATTCTGGTATCAGCTTCCGGTAAACCTATGAAGCGTGAATCTGACCTGATTGACGTATGGTTTGATTCGGGTGCCATGCCTTATGCCCAGTTACATTATCCGTTCGAAAACAAGGAGATTGTAGACAATCGTTCTTATTATCCGGCAGACTTCATTGCTGAAGGCGTGGATCAGACTCGTGGATGGTTCTTTACACTGCATGCCATAGCTACCATGGTATTTGATAGTGTGGCATATAAGAATGTTATTTCAAACGGCCTGGTTCTTGACAAGAACGGAAACAAGATGTCCAAACGTTTGGGTAATGCAGTCGATCCTTTTGGAGCTATTGAAAAATATGGATCAGATCCGTTACGCTGGTATATGATTACCAACTCTTCACCGTGGGATAACCTGAAGTTCGATACGGATGGGGTGGATGAAGTGCGTCGTAAGTTCTTTGGAACGCTGTATAATACTTATTCATTCTTTGCCCTGTATGCCAATGTAGATGGATTTACTTATGCAGAAGAAGATGTTCCGATGGAGAAACGTCCGGAAATTGACCGCTGGATTCTGTCATTGCTTAATTCTCTGATTAAGGATGTCGATGCATGTTATAGCGATTATGAACCCACAAAGGCCGGTCGTCTGATTACTGATTTTGTAAATGATAATTTGAGTAACTGGTACGTTCGTCTGAATCGTAAACGCTTCTGGGGAAGTGCCATGTCACAGGATAAATTGTCGGCTTATCAGACGCTGTATACCTGTCTGGAAACAGTTGCCAAATTGATGGCTCCGATTGCTCCGTTCTATGCTGACCGTTTGTATATGGATTTGATCGGTGTAACCGGCCGTGATAATGTAGTTTCTGTTCATCTGGCTGATTTCCCGGTTGCAGACGAAAGTCTGATCAATAAAGAGCTGGAAGCCCGTCAGCAGATGGCACAGGATGTCACATCTATGGTATTGGCGCTGCGTCGTAAAGTAAATATCAAGGTACGTCAGCCGTTGTTGTGTATCATGATTCCTGTGGCTGATGAAGAGCAGAAACGTCACATCGAAGCTGTGAAAGATCTGATTATGAACGAAGTCAATGTGAAGGATGTAAAACTGGTTGACGGAGCTTCAGGCATTCTGGTAAAAAAGGTAAAATGTGACTTTAAGAAGCTGGGACCTAAGTTCGGAAAGCAGATGAAAGCTGTAGCTGCAGCTGTGGCCGGAATGTCACAGGAAGCGATTGCCGAGCTGGAAAAGCAAGGTAGCTATACATTCGACCTCGACGGAACACCGGCAGTTGTTGAAGCTGCTGATGTGGAAATCTTCAGCGAAGATATTCCGGGATGGCTGGTTGCCAATGAAGGCAGGCTGACTGTGGCTTTGGAAGTAACCGTGACTGAGGAGTTGAAGCGTGAGGGCATTGCCCGTGAGCTGGTAAACCGTATTCAGAACATTCGTAAAAGTAGCGGATTTGAAATAACAGATAAGATTGCGATTGTTTTATCGAAAAATCCGAATACGGATGAGGCGGTAAATGAATATAATACTTATATTTGCAACCAAGTATTGGCGAATTCGCTGGTATTGTCGGACGGACCGGTAGAAGGAACAGAACTTAATTTTGATGATTTCTCCCTGTTCGTTCGTGTAACGAAATTGTAAATTGTGTGACTCATCCATCCGGACTTGTCCGGATGGATACTACTTTAAATTATAACTTTAAAAACCTTTAACACTATGGCTGAGAAAACAAGATACTCCGACGCCGAACTTGAGGAGTTTCGCGCCATTATTATGGAGAAGCTTCAGCTTGCTGAACGCGACTATGAAAAACTGAAAAGCAGTATCATGAACACGGATGGAAATGATACAGATGATACATCGCCTACATATAAGGTTTTGGAAGAAGGAGCGAATACCTTGTCCAAAGAGGAGACGACTCGTCTGGCTGCCCGTCAGTTGAAATTCATTCAGAATCTGCAGGCCGCTTTGGTTCGTATTGAAAACAAGACTTACGGTATTTGTCGTGAGACCGGTAAGCTGATTCCGGCCGAGCGTTTACGTGCCGTTCCTCATGCTACATTGAGTATCGAGGCAAAGCAACATGGAAAGAAATAAAAAGAAAAACCGTCTGTTGGCGGGTATTCTTTGAAAAGGAGAAAGAGGCTGTTTCAGATTCGGAGTTTAACCTCCTCCCTGACTTTAAAAAGTGGCGGGAATATGCTGGACAGCCTCCTTCTATTGTTTTAAGTGAAAGTTAAGAATTGTATTATCAAGAAACAACTATGAACAAATATCTCTCTCAAGGTCCGATGGCCGCTCTTATTGTGGCTGTGATACTTGTTATCGACCAGGTTATAAAAATCAGTGTCAAGACCAGTATGTATCTGCATGAAAGCATTCGTGTGACTGATTGGTTCTATATTTATTTTACCGAGAACAACGGAATGGCTTTCGGAATGGAGATTTTTGCTAAATTGTTTCTTACTTTATTCCGTATAGTTGCGGTCATATTGATAACGTGGTATATCGTTCGTCTGGTAAGACGTCCGGCAGCTGCACGGGTAAAAAACGGATTTATTGTTTGTCTTTCTCTGATTCTGGCCGGTGCGATCGGAAATATCATAGACTGTGTCTTTTATGGAGAGATTTTCAGTGCCAGTACACCGATGTCGGTAGCTTCATGGGTCCCATGGGGAGAAGGATACGAGAGTGTGTTGCATGGAAAAGTGGTAGATATGTTCTATTTCCCCATTATTGATACATATTGGCCCGACTGGATGCCATGGGTAGGAGGCGATCATTTTATTTTCTTCAGCCCTATCTTTAATTTTGCCGATGCTTCTATCAGTTGTGGTATCATTGCATTGCTGTTGTTTTATAGTCGCTATTTGAATACGGGTATACATGAACCTGTTTCGTCAGACACAGGAAACAAATGATCAGGAGGCATATTATGAAACATCCGTATTTGGCAATGATCTTACTGGCAGGAGGCCTGTTTGCGTGCGGGAAAAAGGTTCCGGGCGATGTTATCCAACCTGAGGCAATGGAAAATCTATTGTACGATTATCATCTGGCATCCACGATAGGGAATAATCAGTCGGGGACAGATGCTCAGAAGCGGGAGGCGTACTATGAATATGTCTTTAAAAAACATCAAGTGACAGAAGCCGAATTCGATTCGTCGATGGTGTGGTATACCCGTCATACAGAGGAGTTGTCCCGTATTTATGAAAATCTGCAGAAACGGTATGAATCTGCGGAGCTGGCTGTCCGGAAGCAGGTGGATCGTCAGAGTGGACAAATCAGCGTTTCTATGTCGGGAGATACTGTAGATATATGGCGCGATCGCTCCATTTACTGGCTGACAAGTTCTCCATTGACCAATAAGATTGTCTTTAACCTGAAGGCAGATACGACATTCCGTCCGAAAGATGTTCTGGTATTGCAGGCCAATTTTAGTTTCTTGCCTGTAAAGAATCGGGGAAAGGCTGTAATGGGACTGAACTTGTCTTTTAAGAATGACAGCGTTCAGGGACTTACGCGTATGGTTACGCCGGGTACGCAGAGATTGTATTTCCAGCCCGATTCTGCGTTTGAATTCAAGGAGATTACAGGTTTTATTTATTATGAATCCGGACAGACCGATAAGACACACGTATTAGTCAGTGATATTCATTTGCACCGTTATCACGTGAAGGAAACAGTGACTGACTCGCTTACCGTTTCTTCAGCGGATACCATAAGGGTTGATTCGGCCCGGACCGATACAATCTCCCGTCGATTGAAGCGTATAAAGGAGCTGCCTTCTCAAGAGAGAGGGTTGAAACCTGTAGCAAGATGATTCTACGGATAGCTGTTCATCGTGTGTGGCATTCTCAATGGGAAGAATGGCGATCCATGCAGGTAATAGAGTTGGATACGGATACTCATCGGGTGTTGAACGTTTATCCGTTTACTGAAGAACCGAGGAATACGGAATGGTGGGGCGGACTTGTCATTTTATCGGCTGTTTTACCTTTAGAACCCAATGGCGGTGAAGGTCTCGATGCGTATGTCCGGCGGGCCGGCCTGCTGAAAGAAGAAAAGCTGGCCGAATGTTATGCATTTTATGTGACGGGCTTTTCAATAGCCGACAGACGTTTCTTGCCTGCCGGCCGTATAAAACGTATTTGATGACTAGAGCATTCTGCGTCTGAATTCAGCGCATACGATGGCTGTCGCTATTGCTACGTTCAGTGATTCACTGGTTTCACATCCGGCAGGATAATTGGGAATCAGTATGCGCTGGTTGATAAAGCGGCTGGTTTCTGAACTGATGCCGTTTCCCTCGTTTCCCATAACGATGATTCCCCGGTCGGAAAGTGGTTGCGAGTAAATATTTTCACCGTCCAGGAATGTCCCGAAAACAGGAATTTCTCGATTCAGTGAATGTAAGAATTCCGGGAGTTGGCAGTAATGGATCCGGACACGTGCCAGGGCTCCCATCGTAGCCTGTACGCATTTGGGATTGTATACATCCGCTGTGCCGCAGGAACAGAAAATGTCATGAATGCCAAACCAGTCGGCTATGCGCAGAATGGTGCCCAGATTTCCGGGATCCTGTACGTCGTCCAGGGCCAGGCATAATGTTTGTTCCGGCAGTTTGGGGTCGGATGGATATTCCGGTATTTCAAAAACGGCCAGAACCTCTTGTGGATGTTTTAGCAGGCTTGCACGGGTTAATTCTTCCGCAGTAATTTCGATCATTTCATCTGCCCTGAGGTCTGGATGGGCAGAAAACCATGATGGAAGCGCTGCCAGTAGCCTGCAGGCGAAATGTCCCATCAAATCGCCTACCAGTTTCGGGCCTTCTGCCAGAAATACCTTTTCTTCTTTTCTAAATTTCTTCAGTTCCAGCGAACGGATATACTTGATTTTGTTCTTGCTTAGCATAATTGGCATAAGAAGTGGAAAAAATAACGGATTTTATGACAAAGCTAAGAAGATATTTTTAATTATTTCTATATTTGCAAGTAAAATTGCTTGGAAGTTTTGCTGGTGTATGAAAAAACTGATTCGTCTTTTGGGCTTGTTGCCTCTTCTTTCCTTGTTTCTTAGCGGATGTTCGGTAAGTAAATTTATTCCCGAAGGTTCGTACCTGCTGGATGAAGTAAAGATTGAATCAGACAATAAGGAGGTGAAATCTTCCGAGATGAGTCTGTATGTTCGTCAGACACCCAATGCCAAATGGTTCAGTCTGGTGAAGCTTCCGTTGTACATATACAGTGCTTCTGGCTTGGATTCTACCAGGTGGATTAATCGTGTGTTACGCAAAATAGGAGATGCTCCCCGTATCTTTGATCCAGTTTTGGCCGAAGAAACACGTAGTCAGATGCAGCAGGCTGTGCAGAATAAGGGGTATATGGGGGCCCGTGTCGAATTGAAGGAGGAAAAGAAAGGAAATCGTCTGAAAGCAATTTATCAGATTACGACGGGAGATGCCTACACAGTCGATCGTCTGACTTATGATATTCCGGATTTTCAGATACATGATTATCTGATGGCTGATTCTGCTCACTCCTTGTTGAGCGAAGGAATGATGTTGGATGTCAATGTGCTGGATGCAGAACGGCAGCGAATGACCAATATTCTGCAAAATCGGGGATATTACCGGTTTAATAAGGATTTCATTGCCTATCAGGCGGATACATTGCTGGGAAGCCGGAAAGTTGATTTAAAGCTGAGTGTTCTGCCTTACCGTCGGAAACAGGAAGATTCTCCTTCGGCCCATCGTCAGTACATGGTCCGTTCTGTCAATTATTTGCTTGATCCGTCTCCCGGAGCATTGCCTGCCGGAGATTTGTCGGGCATGGATTCCATCCAGGCAGAGGGAATCAAGATTTTTTATAACGGAGAAAAGCCGTTCTTGCGTCCGGGGCTTGTTTCCGCATCCAATCGTTTGCGCCCGGGATATTTGTACCGGTCTCGTGATGTATCAAATACTTATTCGTCTTTCAGCCGTTTCAGTATACTGAAATATAGTAACATTCGTTTTCAGGAAGTGGTAGAAAATGATTCGGCATACCTGAATGCTTACGTTACACTTTCCAGAAGTAAGAATAAGTCGTTGGCTTTCGAAATAGAAGGTACCAATTCGGCCGGCGATCTGGGAGCTGCCGCTTCGGTTTCGTTCAGTCACCGGAATCTGTTCAGGGGATCCGAGAATCTGACATTGAAAGTCAGGGGAGCGTATGAGGCTGTGACCGGACTGGAAGGTTACGCCAATAGTAATTATATCGAATACGGGGTGGAGGCAAGCCTGAGCTTTCCTCAGTTTATGTTTCCCTTTCTGACGTCCGATTTCAAACGAAGGATCCGGGCTACTTCCGAGGTGAGTGCCAAATATAACTGGCAGATTCGTCCGGAGTTTGAGCGTACACTGGCTTCGGCAGGATGGAGCTACCGGTGGCAGCAGCGAAGAAACTCAACGCATCGGTTGGACCTGTTGGATGTGAATTATATTTACATGCCTTATCGTTCGGAAACCTTTACAGAGTACTTGGACTATATGGATGAGATAAATCCGTTGTTGCGCTATAGTTACGAGGATTTGTTGATTGTGCGTTTAGGTTATACATATACGTATAACAGTTCAGGATCGACCGCGCAGAAGACCGCGCAGCGTAACTCTTATTCCATTCGTATCAATATAGAAGAAGCCGGTAACCTGCTGTATGGATTCTCGAAGATGTTTCATAAGCATCCGGCTAATGGAACATCATACCGGATGGCGAATATTGACTTCGCGCAATATGTGAAGGGAGATTTTGATTTCGCAAAGAATTTTATGATTGACGAAAAGAACTCCCTGGTCTTTCACATAGGGGTAGGGATAGCCTATCCGTATGGAAATTCGAAAAGTCTGCCTTTTGAAAAATTATATTTTTCCGGGGGAGCCAACAGCGTCCGCGGATGGAGCGTTCGTTCTCTAGGACCCGGAGGGTATCGGGGAAATGAAAATACGATGGATTATGTAAATCATACCGGTGATGTCAAACTGGACTTGAATGTGGAATATCGTACCCATTTGTTCTGGAAACTGAAAGGAGCGGCTTTCATTGATGCCGGTAATGTCTGGAATATCCGGAACCGGGAAAACCAGCCGGAAGGGTTGTTCAAGTTCAACCGTTTCTACAAACAGTTGGCGGTGGCTTACGGATTGGGTATCCGTTTCGACTTGGATTTTCTGATTCTCCGTTTCGATGGTGGTATGAAAGCTATTAATCCAATGTATGGCGGGAAGGACCGTTATCCGATTATTCATCCTGATTTCGGACGTGATTTTGCCTTCCATTTTGCGGTAGGTTATCCTTTTTAATTGATAATGATATGATGAATCTGAATGAACAAAAACTGTGTACGAAAGATGAGCTGGAGGAGTTGATAACCTGGTTTGAGAAATATCCGTGTCCGAAAGAGCTTCAGGTAGACGAAGCTACCTATATGCCGGATCTTCGTGATACCATTGCCCGCTTGGCGGGACAGGCACGCATCTGTTACGAGAATCCGAAAATGCAAGGTTGTATCATTCTCCTGAAAAAAATAAAGGAGGCTATCGAGGAAAAAGCATAGTTTCCCGTACCGGATGGAGATTGTTTTTCCGGAAGGTTGGAAGGAAAAGAGAAGGACGGTTTCAGGCGGACATCCATTACGGATCCGACGAAAAACCGTCTTTCTCTTTTTTTTTAAAGGGTGTTGGGGATGATACACTTTATAATTGCTGGTCCGAAATTAGTCGGGCTATGCGGGTCTTGCTCTGTGCTCCTTTCGTAAGCAAGTATACATGCTTGTAAGCCTCACGGTTGAGTTCGGTTGGCGAACCGTTGATGAGGATGATGTTCCGGTCGTTGGCAAACTTCAGGATACCGTTTACGTTGTTCGGATGCAGTTTCCCGATTTCGTCCATCATGCAGTGCAACTTGAAGTCCTTGAACTTGTGCGAGGCTCCTTCCTTGAAGACATACAGCAGCATGATGTTGATCATGGCCTTCACCAGAATATCGGTTCCTTCCGAACCTACGTTCGACAGTTTTTCTACAAATCCCGTATCGTTGTTGTTTTCTACGATGCGGAAGCGCAGTTCGAACGAATCGTACAGCCGGATGCTGTCATAACGGTAAGCATGGATTTCCTTGATGAAATCACGCAGCAGTCCGATAGCTTCCTGTTTGACCAGTTGTTCGTTTTCGGTAGAGAAGAGTGTTGTACCCGGTGCCAGGTCGTATATGTGTTCGTTGTAATACTTTTGGATGGCACGTAAGGCATTTACTACCCGGTTGCTGCTTTCTTCTACTTTCATTTCGATACGTTGGATCACTCCGACGAAATTACACGTCTGGAATCCCTTGTTCACCTTGTTGATAAGGCTTTGTATATCGGCCTCCGAAGTGGTGAGCATGCTGGTATCCATACTGATTCGTTTGAATACATCGGAGTGTTCGTTATTGATGCGTTTGATGAACTCGCTGATACGGTTTTCTTCCACAAAATCCTGCAGGTCGTCGGCGAAACGGTTGTACTCCCAGTTTTCGTTCAGTTTGGTCTGGAACTTGAACGTGTTGTCCTCGCCGAAGTGTCCTACGAAAGCATTCACATGCTGGCGGAGCTCTTTCTGCAAATCGCTGAGCTGCTTGTTGAGTCGGGTCAGTTCCTCGATGAGCTCGGTACAGCTTCGTGTGGTGTGCTGCGATGTTTCGGTTCTTTCCTGTCTGAATATGTCCTGATGAGGTTTGTACCATTCATAGAATTCTATTTTCTGGTATGCCTCGAGGTTGTTTAACAGGTTGTGTACGTTTCGTGAAGCTTCCTGCACTTCCTTTTCCAGTTTCTCAATCTGGGTCTGCAGAATCTGCGCTTCCTTTTTCAAGGTTTCCTTTTCCTGTTGGAGTTGCAGTTCCTGTTCTTCCTTGTTTCGCTTCCATTCCGGAATATGGTCTATCAGTTCCCGGCGGTCTTTCTGGTATTCGATGATTTGCGCGGCATGTTCATTGATGAATGCCAGTTCCTTCTCGATGGTATGCAGCTGCAGGGTATTCTGCTGTAACTTTTCTGTGTCTGCACCCTGGGAATGAAGTTCCTGCTTCATGGCCCGGTTGTATTCTTCCTTTTCGTCGGCAATGCGTATGCGCTCCTCACGGTCCTCCTGTTCGATGGTGCCCAACTGTTTTTCCTTTTCCGTTTTCAGTTGCTGCTGCTGGTCGTTCCAGTTCTTCTTCAGCAGCTCCAGTTTGTCTTTCTTCTCCCGGTTCAGATTCTGCAGCTTGTCATCGATACGTTGCAGTTCGAGTTTCAGTTTCTGCTCTTCCGCTTTCATCAGTTCCAGCTTGGCAGCCCGTTCGGATTCTTCTTTTTTCTTCCAGTTCTCCAGGTCGAGCATGTCTTTCTGGTACTGCCGTTCCAGCTTTTCCAGTTCATACTCCTGCGTGGCGATGATGTCTTTCTGTTCCTTGATGCGAGGCTGATAGGTCGTTTTCAGCCGCTCCTGCAACTGTTCCTTTTCGGCCTGCAGGTGTTGTAGCCGGGCCGAGATTTCCCGGATACGTTTCTCACCGTTTTCTTTCTCCTGCTGGTAGTCATCGATGGACTTGATGTGGCGTTCTATGCCGTCCAGGTCGATGGAAATGCCGTAGAATGTATAGCTGTTGTCTACTGCCTGAGGTTTCAGGTTCGTCTGCCAGAGTATTTCCTCGTCGCACAGTTTCCCGATGGTTTCTTCCCAGCCTTTTTTATGCTCTTTCAACCATCCCTGCAGGGAGTTCTTGTTGTTTCGCAGGAATGTATCAAGTTCTTCTACACGCGGGCGAAGGGTCTGGAGTTCCAGTTGCAACTGGGCAAGCTGGTTGTCTATTTCCTTGTTTCCGTCCTGCAGTTCCTTTTCCCATTGCAGGCCGATTTCCTTGATGATGAGCTGGCAATTCTCTATCCGGTTTTTCTTGCTCATGTGCAGGCCGGTATACGACTGGATGCGGTGTTTCAGTTCGTCCTGCTCTTCGGCAAAGAAATTCTCTTTCATGCAGAGCTGCATCCGGTAGTTCAGGGCCGTCAGTTCCGAATGCAGGCGGTTCTTTTCCGGATTCAGTTGTTGTGACAGCATTTCGTATTCCTGATAGAGCGCTTCGGTTTCAGCCTCACGTCGGTGTCCGGCTTCTTCCTGCCGGAGGTTATAGGCATTGGTGATTTCTTCCCGTTGCCTGATTTTTGCCTCGTGTATTTTGTTCCACTGTTCGTCCAGGTTCTGAATCAGCGATTTGTATTTGGCTGAGATTTCGGTGTATTGGGAGGTCAGAATGCGCTGTTCCTCCTGAAGGCTTTTATAGCGGCTTTCCCATTCGTCTTTTTTGGCAGCGCGTTCGATGGTTTCCTCAATGTGCATGCGTATGTATTCCTGTGCCTTTTTCTCTGCCTTTTGCAGGTCACTGGTCAGTACGGCCAGGGTTTCCTGAAGCTTGCCACAGCGTTGCCGTGACTCTTCCTGCAGGGCTTGTTTCCGGCTGGTGAGCTGTGTCTGTTCGGCTTCGGCCTGCCGTTGTTTTTCCTGCCATACCGGAAGCTGTGCTTTTGCCTGCAGGGATGCCTGCCGGAGTTCCTTGCAGTCTTGTACCAGAGCGGTTTGTTTCCGGTTCAGGTCTAGCGAGCAGCGGGTAATTTCCTTGCAGAGCTTTTGTGTCTCCTTCTTCTGGAATTCTTCGATGTCGTGCAGGCGGGTCTCAAAATTCTTCAGGTGTTCCTTGTAGCTGTTCAGGTCGATGGCCGTTTCTTCTTCGTTGATGGAAGAGATAATGGTTTTCTTGATGAATTCGGCGTCCAGTTTTGAGTTCAGCAGCACATTCTGGATGGTACGCGGAATGTTCTGATACTGTTTGCTCTCCATCAGGGAGTATTTCTTCAGTTCGGCTTCTACACCGTTTCCGTACAGGATGTTCCGGTATTCTTCGTAGGTATAGATAATGCGTGAGTAATCTACCTCGTATTTATCCAGGGCCATACGGATGCGTTCCGTGCCGCTGAAGGCAGTACGGTTTTCGTCGATGAAGAATTCTTTCCGGTACGGAGAATCAATGAAACGGTAGCAGATACGGTTCATCGATTTGTAAGTTAATATGCAGAAAGCGCCTTGTTCGGTGGTCACTTCATAGACGATGTACGAATTGGAGTAGGGGAAATAATATTCGGCATAACTTTGTTTCTCTACCGGAATGCCCAGTTTTTGGGTATCGGCGTTGTAGAAAAACAGGATGGCACGCAGAATGGTACTTTTTCCTACTCCTTGTGTACCGATAAAGTGTACGTTTCCGTTCAGGTAAATGTCATCGGCATAAGGAATGTTGGCGCTGTTGATAAAAATGATTCTATTCAGGTTTCTCATTTTCTTCTGTTTCGTCGTAAATGTTGATACTTTCCACTAGTCTTTCCAGGTAATGCCAGGAACTCATCACCTTGTAAACGTTGTTCTTTTCATTTTCCAGTTCCAGGAAGGAGTCCTTCACCAGCTGCCGTATGATGTTGTCGAGTACATCTTTCCGGATTTCCTTGTCGGAGGTATGTTTCCGGATGCTGTCCAGCTTGTTTTGCAGCATGGCATTGATGTTTGCCTCTACCAGAATCTGTTCCGGCTGGAAACGGTATCCCGGTCCGAATGTCTCGTTGTATGTCTTAAACAGGTCCAGGATGTCTATCCAGTAGTAGGCGCGGGCTATTTTCTGTTCCAGGGTAATACGGGGTTCTGTCCGTGAAAAATAGAAATATTCGTTGCCGCGTTCCAGCGTATAGCCTATTTGTGCGAAATAAAGAGAAAGAGCGTGGAAATGGTCGTCTGTCTCGTCGTACATCTCGCGGATATTTTCGTCGCAGCTGTTCGAGTTGATGAACAGTCCTTTCTGCAGGTGGTCAAAGATGTCCGCCGTGTGTGCAGGTATCTGTATGTTCAGTTCCATAAAATAATCAGGCAGGATAGATTTTTACATATTCATAATTCTTGTACAGGCCGAATTCATCGGTGATGCGGAAGCGGTTTTCGTAGAGCGAGACCAGCTGGCAAAACAGGGTTGTCCGTTCCTGTTCGCTGACTTCCCGCTTGAACGTGTGGCGCATCAGGAAGGTAAACAGGTCTTCCGGTTGTGCTTCCGTATCGTTCCACTGGCGTTGGGCCTGTAGCTGCAGGTAGCTTTCCAGAGTCTCGCCGAAATCGATGATTTCCTCGTACATGGCAGTGGTAGTCATGTCTTCTTCGCTGAAGGCTCCTGCTTCGTTGCTCCGGATAATTTCCTTGTACTGCAGGTTTTTCCGTACTTTCAGAATGACGGGGCGTGCTTCGTCGCTGTTCAGGTACGGGATAGACAGTTTGAATGAAGACGGGGGATTGCCTTCCACCAGAACCGAATGATCGTTTTCCATCACTTCGGCCAGGTTACTCTTGGTACGCAGTTCAAACTGGTCCATCAGCAGTTTTACCTTCCGGATTTTCTCTACCAGGATTACCTGGCTTTTGATCTGGTTCAGGTAATTGATGATGTCCTGCTGGGCACGTATCAGGCTGTGTGCGGAGAGCTGAAGTTCACTGCGCAGCTCCAGCAGAATGCGATCCAGCTCTTCGTCGGTAGCCTGCTGGAAAAACTGGCGTTCTTCGTACAGAATCAGATTTTCCGTTCTGTCTATCAGGCGCTGGATGTTGATACGCTTCTTGTCCAGGTTTTCCAGCTTGGCTATTTTGATTTGATAGGTGGGTTCATGCTTGAAGGCGCTGTCAATGCTGGCCTGCAGGTTCATGATGTTGCGGATGGTAGTCCGTGCGATTTTCCGGAAAGTAATCTTGATGTTTCGTACATAGCTGTTCTTGCGAGCCGGTACCTTTTCCTTCAGGTAGTAGTCCATCAGTTCGTGCAGGTATTCGATGTGTTCGTCGATGATGGCCGTATTGATTTCTTCGTTGGCCTCCAGCAGCAGTTCGAAGAAATCCTGAAAGCGGGCATCCAGCACCACTTCGTTGCCGTTCTGATGAATTACTTCTTTCTCGATGAGCAGTTTGAGTCGGTTCTCGTCATCTTTCAGCAAGGCAAGCGCTTCCGAGTACTTCACGTTGATGGTCTTGCGTTTTTCGAACATTTCGGTCAGCAAGACTCTGGCTGCATTGACGGTGGTTACAATCTCGTGTATAGAGCGGAATATATACATATCATCTAATGGGATAAACGGTGCAAAGATAATGCAAACCGGATGAAGCACAAAGCGAAAAGCGAAGTTTTCGGCGATTGTTACCGGTGTCGGACGGATGGCCTGTGAGGATGGCTATTGTGAAGCGGCCGATAAAAAAGCCCGACAGTGTGAAGGCTGTCGGGCCGGATTCGTATTCAACATACGGGGTGTTTGTCAGAATGTGATCTTGAAGATTTTTCCGCTCCATCCTGCCAGGTCGGTCGTAAAGGCCTTGTCGGGGGTGAAGGAGACGTTGCATCCTTTTCCGCTGAGCAGCTCTTTGGCGTGACATTTCGGAAGAGCCGGAACCTGCAGGTAGTCGAATGCGTGCTGAGGCAGGTTAATACCTACGTGCATCGGCATTTCATCGAAGTTGACCACAATCAGCAGTACTTCGTTGCCGTATTTACGCAGGAATGCATATTGCTTGTGTTCGTTCATCTGCCATCCGTTCAGGTTGACGTACATCAGGTCGAAGAAGCTTCCCTGGCTGATGGCCTTTTCGTTGTTGCACAGATTCAGCAGTTTGTGGTAGAATTTATGCAATTCTTTTTCTTTGCTGTTCAGCAGGTGGCCGTTGTAACGTCCGTGGTTGCTCCAGCGGCGGATTGTATTGACGGTCCAATAGTCGAAGATGGTGGTACGTCCGTCTCTTCCGCTGAATCCTTCGGTATCCATTCCCGGTTCTCCGAATTCCTGGCCGAAGTAGATCATCATCGGGTTGGTGTTCATGCAGGCCGATACGATCAGGGCCGGAAGTGCTTTGAACGCATTGCCGGCGAAGAAATCGGAAGCGATGCGCTGCTCGTCGTGGTTCTCCAGAAAATTGAGCATGTGACCCTGAATGTCGTTTACGCTTTGCCAGCAGGAAGTAATGGCTGTAGCCGATGTATAGCCGCAGGTAATGGCCCGTAATGTGTCGTACAGACCGACTTTATCGTACAGATAATCGAAATGCCCGTTCCGGATGTAGTTTCGGTATTCGTTCGGGTTGTAGACTTCGGCTATGAAAATCAGTTCCGGATGAACCGCTTTGACTTGCGGAATAACCCATCCCCAGAACTCACAAGGCACCATTTCGGCCATGTCGCAGCGGAATCCGTCGATACCTTTTCCTGCCCAGAAGAGCAGGATGTCTTTCATCTTGTACCAAGTGTCCGGAATGGGGTCGAAATGACAGCCTGTATTATGGATATAGTCAACGCCGTAGTTCAGTTTGACGGTCTCGTACCAGTCATTGCGGTTGGGCCATGCGTCGAACCGGTTGTTTCCGGTAGCCTTGGCCGGATATTCTTCGTATGTGCCTGCCTGTTCGTCATACAAGTCAACTTCACCTTCCAGTTTCTGTCCGGGAATGTAGTAAAAGTTGTTTTGCGGGCTGAAAGCCTTGCTGGTATCGTCGTCTTCACCCAGATCTTTTACGCCTTCAGGCCGTGCGATGGAATGATACTGACGGGCTACGTGGTTCGGTACGAAATCCATAATCATTTTCAGTCCGCAGGCATGCGTGCGTTTTACCAGCGATTCGAATTCTTCCATACGCTTGTCTACGTGTATGGCCAGGTCAGGATCTATGTCGTAGTAATCCTTGATGGCGTAGGGAGATCCTGCTTTTCCTTTGACAATGGAAGGATGATCTTTGGGGATTCCGTATGCTGAGTAATCTGTCTGGGTAGCATGGGCTATCAGTCCGGTGTACCAGATGTGGGTGATTCCCAGGTTTTTGATTTCATGAAGGGCTTGTTCGGTAAAGTCGTCCATTTTTCCACAGCCGTTTTCGGCTAACGTCCCGTTCTGGATACAGTTGATGCTTTTATTGCCAAACAGACGGGTAAATACTTGATAGATAATTATTTTTTCTGTCGTCTCCATAGCTTTGTTTTTATGGTTCATTTATCTTTCAAATTCTATTCCCTGCAAAGTTAATAAATAAAATGGAATGATGTGACTGTAATTTTGATAATTAAAAATGACAACAGGGAAAGTATTCTTGAGGTTTGGAAACAGGAAAAATTCTCTTTTTTACGGGGAAAGTAATTTTTTGAGCGATAAACGGATGCAGACGAAAACCCGTCCTCCCGGTTGGATTCGAAACCGGGTGGACGGGTTACTGAAAACGTCTGATTGTTTTAGTTAAAACATTTAGTCGTTTTATATGAGATGTCCGTTCGTTTTACCTTTCACGAACGGGCGTTTTTTTGATGGCGGTGGTATCAGGCGATACCGTGTGCGTTTACTTCCTTGTTGATTTTCTTGATAAGTCCCTGCAGTACAGCTCCCGGACCACATTCAGTAAAATCGTCGGCACCGTCGGCAATCATGTTTTGTACGGTCTGTGTCCAGCGTACTGAAGCTGTCAGCTGGGCTACCAGGTTTGCCTTGATTTCAGCTGGATCTGTGTGTGGCTTGGCGTCTACGTTCTGGTAAATCGGACATTTGGGAGTATGGAATTCAGTGGCATTGATGGCAGCTTCCAGTTCTACCTTGGCCGGATTCATCAGTGGAGAATGGAAGGCACCGCCTACTTTCAGCGGCAGGGCACGTTTGGCGCCGGCTGCTTTCATGAGTTCGCATGCCTTGTTGATACCTTCTATGCTGCCGGAAATGACAATCTGTCCCGGGCAGTTGTAATTGGCTGCTACGCAGACTTCACCTTCGGCGGCTACGGAAGCACAGATTTCTTCTACTTTTTCATCGGGCAGGGCAATGATGGCTGCCATGGTAGAAGGTTTCATCTCGCAGGCTTTCTGCATGGCCATGGCACGTGCATATACCAGTTTCAGTCCGTCTTCGAACGACAGGGCACCGGCGGCTACCAAAGCCGAAAATTCGCCGAGTGAGTGTCCGGCTGTCATTTCCGGGCAGAAGTTGTCGCCCATGCAGAGGGCTGAGATCACTGAATGCAGGAATACGGCAGGTTGTGTCACTTTTGTCTGACGTAAGTCTTCATCGGTTCCTTCAAACATAATATCGGTGATACGGTAACCTAAGATGTCATTGGCTTTTTCGAACAGTTCTTTGGCAAGCGGTGAGTTTTCGTACAGGTCTTTACCCATACCTACAAACTGGGCACCTTGTCCTGGAAATACAAATGCTTTCATAAAATTTCTTTTTGTTTGTTTGATTAATATATCTGTGCAAAGGTAATCAATCTTTTTAGAAATTACTCATTTTCTCTGAAAATGTGCATTGGTACCGGATGGTGAAGATGATTCAGGGGGCCTGTTCCATGTCCTGTCCGGACTTCTGCGCCGTTTCGGATGCATTCGGATACATACGTTCTGGCCTTTCCTACGGCTTCTGCGAGTGGCTCTCCCAAAGCCAGGTAAGTGGCGATGGCCGAAGACAGCGTACAGCCGGTACCATGGGTATTGGAACTTTCGATTCTGTTTCCTGTATATCGGTGTGAACCCTGTTCTCCACGGATGCAGAGTACGTCGCACAGATTGTTGCTGTCCAGATGTCCTCCCTTGACCAATACGGCCTGGCTTCCGTAAGTGAGCAGTTGTCCGGCTGCTTCCTCCATGGCTTCCGGACAGTCGGGCCGGATGTCAGTCAGAACTTCTACTTCGTTCAGGTTAGGAGTAATGAGGGTGGACAGGGGAAAGAGCAGGCCGCTGATCTGTCGGATGGCTTCTTCGCTCATCAGACGCCTGCCGCTGGAAGAAACCATGACGGTATCGAAAACCACGGGAATGGATGGGTAGGCATGAAGTACTTCGGCCAGTGTTTCTACCATGCCTGTATCGGTAATCATTCCTATCTTGATCGTTGTGGGGCAAATGTCTTCCAGCACGGCTTCCAGTTGCTTTCTGACATAGAGTGGAGGAATCGGGTATACATCGCTTACCCCACAGGTATTTTGTACGGTGACGGCGGTAATTACGCTGGCGGCGTATGCTCCCAAAGCAGAAATGGTCTTGATGTCGGCCTGGATTCCGGCTCCACCGCTACAGTCGGATCCGGCGATTGTTAATACACGAGGATAGGTTTTCATGCTACGTTTGTTTGATTGAGTATGGCAAAGATACGGAAAGGCTCGGCAAAAAAAACAGGCGGACTTGATTTTCTGCCGGGTTATCTTTCGTCTTTTTAAAAGATGGAAGGCTTTTGGGGGGTGTAAACTGATTGAGGAACGTTTGGATTCTGGCTTGAAAAGCTTTGGATATACCATATTGTATATGGTACAATATCATTCTTTCTGTTTATCGTAATTTATACGAAAACTATTTTATTGTAGAATAGTGTTTTATAACATATTAAATTTTATGTTTTCCTGTGAACAGTGTATTGAAAAACATCTTATATTTGCAGTGTCAAGAATGAAATGATTGGGATATGGATGAAGGTGATAAAAATGCGTTGATTGATGTGCACGTCTCTGTGGACTGTGTGCTGATAGGTTTCGATGGAGAACAATTCCGCGTACTGCTTGTGAGCCAGGTAGGTCGGCAACCGGATGAAAATCTGAATATGCAGAAGTTGCCGGGAAGCTTGATTTATGCAGATGAAGACCTGGATGATGCGGCCAAGCGGGTGCTGACTGAACTGACCGGGCTGAAGAATATCAGAATGAGGCAGTTCAAGGCTTACGGTTCAAAAGATCGTACCTCAGATCCGAGAGATGTGCTGTGGCTGGAACGGTTCCATCGGATTACGGAGAAGCGGGTGGAAAGGATTGTTACGATTGCATATCTTTCATTGCTCAAGATTGACCGTCATAACCGAAATCTGAGCTCTACGTACGATGCGTGCTGGAAACCGGTCCCGGAAGTGCAAAAACTGGCTTTCGACCATTTGCAGATCCTGAAGGATGCACTGGTTTATGTACGGCATTATGTGGAAAGCACGCCGTCGGTGATGTTTGACCTGTTGCCGCGTAAGTTCACGGTCGCACAGTTGCGCCTTTTATATCAGTTGATATATGATAAGGAGTTCGATGTGCGTAATTTCCATAAACGGATTGCACTCATGCCATACATCGTCCCTTTGGAAGAGAAAGAAACCGGAGTAAGGCATCGGGCCGCCCGCTATTATAAATTTGACAGAACCATTTATAACAAAGTAAAAAATAAATAAGGATATATGTATTTGCTTGGATATGATATTGGCAGTTCTTCGGTAAAAGCCAGTCTGGTAAATGCCGAAACCGGAAAATGTGTAGCTTCTGCTTTTTATCCGAAAACAGAGGCGGAGATTGTTGCTGTCCGACCGGGATGGGCTGAACAACGCCCGGAAATGTGGTGGGCGAATCTGAAACTGGCTACTGAGGCGGTTATGTCTGAGAGCCGGATAAAAAAGGAAGACGTGGCCGCGATTGGTATTTCTTACCAGATGCATGGACTGGTGTGTGTGGATAAGGACCAGCAGGTACTTCGTCCGGCCATTATCTGGTGCGATTCACGTGCCGTTCCTTACGGTGATAAAGCTTTCAAGACTTTGGGCGAGGAGAAATGTCTTTCCCATCTGTTGAATTCTCCGGGAAATTTCACCGCATCCAAACTGGCGTGGGTGAAGGAAAACGAGCCTGATGTATATGCCAGAATCGACAAGATCATGCTTCCGGGTGATTATATCGCCATGAAGCTGACCGGTGAGGTCTGTACTACCGTTTCAGGGCTTTCGGAAGGTATGTTCTGGGATTTCAAGAGTAATGAAGTGGCACAGTTCCTGATGGACTATTACGGATTTGACAATTCCCTGATTCCTGACATCCGTCCTACATTCTCCGAACAGGGCCGTGTCAGTGCAATTGCTGCGGCCGAATTGGGCTTGAAGGAAGGTGTTCCGGTTACTTATCGTGCCGGCGACCAGCCAAACAATGCACTCTCGCTGAATGTGTTTAATCCGGGAGAGATTGCGTCTACGGCCGGAACGTCAGGAGTAGTGTATGGAGTGAACGGAGCGGTCAATTACGATCCGAAATCGCGTGTCAATACATTCGCTCATGTCAACCATACGGCAGAACAGACCCGTCTGGGAGTACTGCTGTGTATCAATGGAACCGGTATCTTGAACTCGTGGGTGAAGCGTACAGTAGCTCCGGAAGGTATTTCATACGCCGATATGAATGATCTGGCAGCTCAGGCACCTATCGGAGCAGACGGAATCAGTATCCTTCCTTTCGGAAACGGTGCGGAACGTATGTTGCAGAACAAGGAGGCCGGATGTTCCATACACGGAATCAATTTCAATATCCATACACGTAACCATATTATCCGTGCGGCTCAGGAAGGTATCGTATTCTCGTTCAGATATGGTATTGATATCATGAAGGGTATGGGTATGGATGTACGCAAGATTCATGCAGGACGTGCCAACATGTTCCTGAGTCCGATATTCCGTGATACATTGGCCGGTGTAACCGGAGCGACCATCGAACTTTACGATACCGATGGTTCGGTAGGAGCCGCAAAGGGCGCGGGTATGGGAGCCGGTATCTACAAGGATAACAATGAGGCTTTCGCTACACTCGACAAGCTGGCTGTCATTGAACCGGAACTGGCCAATAAGACCGCTTACGAAGATGCATACCAGCGCTGGCTGGAATGCATGGAGAAGATTACCAGATAAGAAATTAATTCATTAGTAAAACGATAAATTCATTAACTTTTAAATTTATAAATAACTATGGCAACAAAAGAGTATTTCCCAGGAATTGAAAAAATTAAATTCGAAGGTGTAGAAAGCAAGAACCCGCTGGCTTTCCGTTACTATGATCCGGAAAGAGTGGTTATGGGTAAGAAAATGAAAGACTGGTTGAAGTTTTCAATGGCATGGTGGCACACATTGTGCGCAGAAGGCGGTGACCAGTTCGGCGGCGGCACAAAGAAGTTCCCTTGGAAAGGAAATCCGGACAAGATACAGGCTGCTAAGGATAAAGCTGATGCAGGTTTCGAAATTATGCAGAAACTGGGTATCGAATACTACTGTTTTCACGATGTAGACCTTTGTGATGAAGCTGATACAATCGAAGAATATGAAGCGAACCTGAAAGAAATCGTTGCTTACCTGAAACAGAAACAGGCTGAAACCGGTATCAAGCTGTTGTGGGGTACTGCCAACGTATTCGGTCATGCACGTTACATGAACGGTGCCGCTACAAATCCTGATTTCGATGTGGTAGCCCGTGCTGCTGTGCAGATCAAGAATGCTATGGATGCAACGATTGAATTGGGTGGTACCAACTATGTATTCTGGGGTGGACGTGAAGGTTACATGTCACTGCTGAATACGGATCAGAAGCGTGAAAAGGAACATTTGGCTCAGATGCTGACTATCGCTCGCGACTATGCACGTGCTAAAGGATTCAAAGGTACATTCCTGGTTGAACCGAAACCGATGGAACCGACCAAACACCAGTATGATGTAGATACTGAAACAGTCATCGGATTCTTGAAGGCTCACAATCTGGATAAGGACTTCAAGGTTAATATCGAAGTAAATCACGCTACTTTGGCAGGTCATACATTCGAACATGAACTGGCTGTTGCGGTTGATAACGGCATGTTGGGTTCTATCGATGCCAATCGTGGTGACTACCAGAACGGCTGGGATACAGACCAGTTCCCTATCGATAACTTCGAACTGACTCAGGCCATGATGCAGATTATCCGTAACGGTGGTCTGGGTAACGGTGGTACTAACTTCGACGCAAAGACCCGTCGTAACTCAACTGATCTGGAAGACATCTTCATCGCCCATATCGCTGGTATGGATGTTATGGCCCGTGCTTTGCTGAGCGCAGCTAAATTGCTGGAAGAATCTCCATATAAGAAAATGCTGGCCGACCGTTACGCTTCATTCGACTCTGGTAAGGGTAAGGAATTCGAAGAAGGAAAGCTGACTCTGGAAGATGTTGTAGCTTATGCTAAGGCTAACGGTGAACCGAAACAGACTAGTGGTAAGCAGGAATTGTACGAGGCTATTGTAAACATGTATTGCTGATAAATAATTTTATTGAAAACGAGGGCCTCTGCTAATTTTTTTAGCAGAGGCCTTTTTTATTTCCAATAATTTTCTATCTTTGCATGCGACACTGAAATTTCAACACTATGAATCCCATAAATAATCATTTGGTCATTATGGCCGGTGGTATCGGAAGCCGTTTTTGGCCGATGAGTACCACTGATTTGCCAAAGCAGTTTATAGATGTTTTAGGATGCGGACGTACGTTGATTCAGATGACGGTAGACCGCTTCAAAGACATCTGTCCGGCAGAAAATACCTGGATCCTGACTCAGACAAAGTATAGAGATGTGGTAAAAGAACAATTGCCGGATATACCGGATGATCACATCTTGCTGGAACCGTGTCGGCGAAGTACGGCGCCGTGCATAGCATACGCAAGTTGGAAAATTAAAGCAAAGAATCCCAAAGCCAATCTGGTGGTGACACCGAGTGATCATATCGTGCTTGACACGCGTGAGTTTGCCAGGGTAATCCGCTCGGCCATGAGTTTTACTGCAGATTCGGATGCCATCGTCACATTAGGCATGAAGGCTACTTATCCCGAAACAGGGTATGGTTATATTGACATTGACTTGTCAATGGCCTGTCCTTCCAATAAGGAAATCTACCGGGTAGACGGGTTTAAGGAGAAGCCAAATCTGGAAACTGCAGAGCGTTATCTGCGTCGGAATAATTTCTTCTGGAACGCAGGTATTTTTGTCTGGAATGTCAATACCATTGTAAGTGCTATCCGGGTGTATCAGCCGGCGATGGCCCGTATTTTCGAGCGGTTACTTCCTGTATATTATACAGACAAGGAGCAGGAAATGATAAATGAATATTTTCCTATGTGTGAGAATATTTCGATAGACTATGCCATTATGGAAAAGGCCGATGAAATTTATGCTTTTCCGGCAAGTTTCGGATGGAGTGACCTGGGTACCTGGAGCTCGTTGCACCGGAACATGAAACGGGATGCTCATAGCAACGTAAACATCGGACCGGACATTAAGACGTATGAAACGCGTAACTGCATCATTCATGCTACTCAGGAGAAAAAGGTCGTGGTACAGGGGCTGGACGGCTATATTGTAGCCGAACATGATAATATGTTGCTGGTATGTCGGCTGAGTGAGGAACAGCGTATCAAAGAATTTGTAGACAATGCTGAATAGGTATTTACTGATTCCCTGAAAAAATCTTTGTATATAATTATTGAAAAAAGGCTGATTCCTTCAAAAAAGATGGATCAGCCTTTTCAATTTGTATGTTCCGGATGTTAATCTGTTTATCGGATGGCCGCCAATGCTGCATCGTAGTTAGGCTCTTCTGTTATTTCAGGAACCAGCTGTGTGTAGATGATTTTTCCTTCCGGATTGATCACTACTACCGCACGTGCCAGCAGGCCGCATAAAGGACCGTCGGTCATCAGTACTCCATACTTCTCGCCGAAATTGGAAGTGTATCGGTAATCAGACAAAGGAATAACATGTTCAATGCCTTCGACTGTACAGAAACGTCCTTGTGCGAAGGGCAGGTCTTTTGAAACAGCCAGTACAACTGTATTTTCTTTTCCGGCTGCCAGCTGATTGAACTTACGTACAGAAGCGGCACACACACCTGTATCCATGCTAGGGAAAATATTCAGGACAACATATTTTCCGTGGGTGTCGGCCAGTGTATAGTTGCCTAAATCACCTTTTACCAGTGAAAACTCTGGAGCCTGAGCGCCTATTTGTACAAATTCTCCGGCCAGTGATACCGGGTTTCCGTTAAAAGCTGTTTTTGCCATAATCATTGTGTTTTAATTGTTACTACGAATATAGCAAAAGAAATGGAGAAAGGTTTATCTCTTTACCATATAAGTTGTAAATTTTACTTTTTTTAGTGACAGAGGCTGTGAAATATGTCGGCACGGTTTTATAACTAGTTTTTTTTCTGTTATTTTGCAGGCGAAAAATCAGGAAGTTAAATATTATAATGGAACGTAAATTAAAAGATTATGCCTTTCTGGTACTGAAAGGTATGGGTATGGGAGCCGCGGATGTGGTTCCAGGTGTGTCGGGAGGAACAATAGCGTTTATCGTAGGTATTTATGATGAATTGATCAATTCCATCAAAAGTATTAATGGAGAAAGCCTGAAGCTTTTTTTTACAGGAAAATGGGGAGCTTTCTGCAAGCAGATTAACGCTGCGTTCCTGTTCTCTATCGTCTTGGGAGTGGGTATCAGTATCTTTTCGTTGGCCAAGGTCATTACCTGGCTGCTGACAGATCATCCGATTCTGGTATGGGCTTTTTTCTTTGGACTGGTGCTGGCTTCTACCTGGTTTGTTTCGAAAGATATCAAGGAGTGGAACTGGAAGACGATTGTAGCTTTTGTCGCAGGTGCCGCAGTTGCTTATTATATTACGGTGGCTACGCCTGCCGAAACTCCTTCTAACTTGTTGTTTATCTTTTTATGTGGTGCCATCGCTATCTGTGCCATGATTCTTCCGGGTATTTCTGGCAGTTTTATTTTGGTTTTGCTTGGCAAGTATTTCTTTGTGATGGAAGCCGTAAAGACTTTTAACATCAAGATTATTCTGGTCTTTGCGGCAGGAGCCATCATTGGTATTACTACATTTTCACGTTTGTTGTCGTTTGCTCTGAAGCATTTCCGCAATATTACGCTGTCGGTCTTGACGGGATTTATGTTGGGCTCCTTGAATAAGGTATGGCCATGGAAGGAAACAGTAGAAACGTATGTCGACAGCCACGGGGTAGTAAAGCCGTTGATAGAGAACAATATTATGCCGAATGTATATGTAGGTGAGGCAATTGTTTTGATGGTTGTCGGTTTCTTGCTGGTTTATTTTCTTGAGAAGCTTTCGGCCAAATCTGCTAAAAAATAAGGGAAACAAGCTGTAAGATAGGAAGGAAACGCCATGCGCAGAAGGAATTTCTGAACTTTCTGTAGCATGGCGTTTTTGAGTTTCTTTAAGTGAGTGGCTGGTCTGGCAGATCAAAATAGTCTTCTACCTGAATATTTCCATCAGAAATCTCACGACTGATTTCACGGATTAAACTGATAAAACCTTCTTCTTCAGGTATGGGGGGAGGCGGTATATGGCCGTTTCTTTCTTTTAGCCGCTGCAGGAGGACACTGGCACGGACCACGTATTTCATCAGATTGCGTTTATCGTGCAGGATGTAATAGCAGTAGGCGGCACAGAAATAATATTTGTCGGATTGCAGCGGATATTGTTTTTCCAATTGTTGGAAATATCGAAGTGTTTCCTGGAAATAGCCGCTTCTGAAATAAGCCTCCAGAGTTTGTTCCAGGTTTTCTCCCGGATCGGTAGTGTAGGCTTCGGCATGGGCAAATTCTATTTCTGCTGCATGCTGGTTGCCTGTTTGAAGATAATATTCCCCCAATGTAATATAGAGCGGAGCATATTCCGAGTCACATTTCATGCCTTTCTGAATATTTTGCAGGCACAAGCCGTATTGTGCCAGTATTAGTTGGTTTTGAGCCAGTTTCTGATAATAGATGGCCCGTTCGAAATCGGGAATGGTCGTATCTGACAGTAATCTGTTCAGAAGTTCTATGCTTTTTTCGGTTTTTCCCATTGCTGTATAGCATGACTCCAGCATCTGATAGATGTTGGATGGTGTCTCTGCTGTAGGTAATGCCTGCTCAAAATAGTGGGTGGCTTCTTTTATGTTGTTGCTTTGCAGGTAGCAATATCCTTTTATTTCAAGAGCCTTCGAATTATTTTCTTCTACGGTCAGTGCAAAATCGACGGCGTTGAAGGCTTGTTCGGTTTGTTCGTTGGCCAGATAGATACGAGCCAGATTTAACCAGTAACTGATCTGGTATGGGTCTATGTCCAGTAGCTGGTTGTATGCGGTGGCGGCCTCCTTGAAATATCCGAAGGTCATATAGAAATCGGCAGCTGTTTCCAGTACAGGCCGTTGTTCCTTGTCGGCGTGACTAAAGAGAATGTCCAGCCATTTATGGGCGTATACTTCATTGTTGGCATCCAAAAAGAGATTGACAATGTCTATCAGCATTTCCGGATCATAATCTTCTTTTTCTACCAGTGGTATCAGCAATTCGTCTGTTTTTTCTGGCATATCCTTTTCCAGTAGGATTGTAGTACGGGTATAGATTACCTCCTCGTCTTGCTGGTCGGTGATCTGATTCAGTTTCCGTTCGGCTTCGTCCAGTTCTCCTTTTGCTATCAATGAATTACATTCATAAATGTGTAATTCCAGGTTGTCTGGATGGATGGTTAAGGCAAAGCGGATAACCTCATCGGCCTCTTTGACTTTTTGTTGTCCCGCGTAGTATTCTGCCAGTGAGATCAAGTCGTTGCTTTCGAAGTAGAGGGTGCGATGCTGACGGACCATCTCTTCATATTTTGCCAATATTTCTTGAAATTCAGGAGTCTGGAAAGAAGGGGATAAATCGTCAGTTCTCATATAAATAAAGTTTTGAAAGGTCTGTACTAGAAAGAAGCATTTGTCATTTGGAAATATGATTTCCGAAAATGGCAAATGCTTTTGTATAACTTCAACAAGTAGGTTTACTTGTTGATTTTGCTCCAGGTATCTTTCAGAGATACGGTACGGTTGAACACCAGATGATCAGGTGTAGAGTCTTTATCTACATTGAAATAACCGATGCGCTGGAACTGCAGGTAGTCCAGTGGTTTGGCATTGGCCAGATAGGTTTCTACGTAACAGTCGGTCAATACCTTCAGTGAATCCGGGTTGATCATTTCCTGCATCGCCTCCAGAGCTGAACAGTTCTTGGCTTCGCGGATAGCAGCCATTTCGTCACGCGGGTTTTCTACTTTCCACAGACGGTCGTACAGGCGTACTTCGGCTTTGAGACAATGCTTGCAACTTACCCAGTGTAAAGTACCTTTCACGCGGCGGTTGGCTTCTGGCATACCGCTTCGGGTATTGGGATCGTATTCTGCATAAACTTCTATGATGTTTCCATCTTCATCTTTCTTGCAGCCGGTACATTTTACGATGTAGGCATTTTTTAGCCGAACTTCCTGTCCCGGAGTCATACGGAAATATTTCTTTGGAGCATTTTCCATAAAATCTTCCCGTTCCATCCACAATTCCCGACTGAATTCAATCGTATGTGTTGGAGAGTTCGGATCTTCCGGATTGTTGATGGCCGTCATTTCTTCTACCTTGTCTTCCGGATAGTTGGTCAGAATCAATTTTACAGGGTTCAATACAGCCGATACACGCGTAGCCCGTGCGTTCAGGTCTTCACGTACGGCACTTTCCAGTAAAGCAAAATCATTTAATGCATCGTAAGTAGTGTAACCTATCTTGTCGATGAACTTGCGGATGGATTCCGGTGAATATCCACGGCGGCGGAAGGCACAGATGGTCGGCATACGTGGGTCATCCCATCCGTCTACCAGTCCTTCCTTGACAAGTGTAAGCAGGTTACGTTTGCTCATCAGTGTATAACTTAAATTCAGTTTGTTGAACTCATACTGATGAGGGCGGTTGTCATCCAGATCTTTGCCGTCTTTTACCCAGTCAACGAATAAATCGTACAGCGGACGGTGTACAACAAATTCCAATGTGCAGAGTGAATGGGTTACACCTTCGAAGTAATCGCTTTGTCCGTGCGCAAAGTCGTACATCGGGTAGGCTTTCCATTTATCGCCTGTGCGGTGGTGAGGGGTTTTTACTACGCGGTAAATAATCGGGTCGCGGAAATGCATATTCGGGTTGGCCATATCGATCTTGGCACGAAGAACCATTTTCCCTTCTTCTATTTCTCCCTTGTTCATCTTTTCGAACAGTTCCAGGCTCTCTTCTATCGGACGGTTCCGATAAGGACTTTCCACTCCCGGCTGGGTAGGTGTGCCTTTCTGGGCCGCAATTTCTTCTGAACTCTGTTCGTCTATGTAAGCTTTCCCTTCTTTTATCAGACGGATGGCAAAATCCCATAGTTGCTGGAAATAGTCGGATGCATAGTATTCATGTCCCCACTGGAATCCCAGCCACTGAATGTCTTCTTTGATGGCTTCTACATATTCTACATCTTCTTTGGTAGGGTTTGTATCATCGAAACGGAGGTTGCACACACCGCCATAGCGTTGAGCGATTCCAAAGTCCATGCAGATAGCCTTTGCGTGACCAATGTGCAAGTATCCGTTAGGCTCTGGCGGGAAACGGGTCTGTATGCGTCCGCCGTTTTTTCCTTCTTTCAGATCTTTTTCTACAATTTGTTCAATGAAATTCAGACTTTTCTTTTCTGAATTTTCAGTAGTATTCATTTCTGCCATAATACTTTTTATTTTCTCTTCGATGTGCAAAAGTAATGATTCTTTTGAGATATACCTAATAGATAGGATTGGAAAGTTACAGGAAACAGGTCATAAGTATCATAAGTTCTGTAAGAAGGTGGCAAGTTTTTATCGTATCAAGAAAATATGAAGTAAAATAATGAATTTTTGAAAAAATTTGTTTATCTTTGTTTGCTCAACAAGAAAGAGGCTTTCATAGATCTTTATCAAATAGAATAAATAAAAACGTAAAACATGTTGTAAGACATGATTTTTTATTTGGTAGGTTCAAAAAAAGGCCTCATCTTTGTGGCGTTATCCTGAAAACAATCTTTTTACCTTAAAAAAAAACTAATACCTATTGAAAACTTAAAAAAGGTCCTTTGTGAAAAGGGCCTTTTTTTATTTTATATTTGCTGACATTTTTTCAGGAGAAATATTTAATTTTGTTTCCGGAAAAATAAGTGAGATATGGCACAACCTTTAGCGGAACGTATGCGTCCGAAAACACTGGATGATTATATCGGACAGAAACACCTGGTAGGTGAAGGAGCTGTTTTACGGAAAATGATTGATGCGGGAAGAATTTCTTCGTTCATTTTGTGGGGGCCTCCCGGAGTGGGAAAAACAACACTGGCACAGATTATTGCCAATAAACTGGAAACTCCGTTCTATACACTGAGTGCAGTGACTTCAGGTGTAAAAGATGTACGTGACGTGATAGAGAAGGCACGCAACAGTCGTTTTTTTTCTCAGCAGAGTCCGATTCTCTTTATAGATGAAATCCACCGCTTCAGTAAATCGCAGCAGGATTCGTTGTTGGGAGCCGTAGAGACAGGAGTTGTGACACTGATTGGAGCTACAACGGAAAATCCGTCGTTTGAAGTTATTCGTCCGTTGCTGTCCAGGTGTCAGTTATATGTGCTGAAGTCGTTGGAAAAAGAAGATTTGCTGGAGTTATTGCAGCACGCTCTCGCAAAGGACAGTGTCTTGAAGGAGAAACATATCGAATTGAAGGAAACAGATGCGATGTTACGTTATTCCGGAGGTGATGCACGTAAGTTGCTGAATATCCTGGAACTGGTGGTTGAAGCTGACGATGGAGATCCGATTGTGATTACAGATGAAAAGGTGGTCAATCGCCTTCAGCAGAATCCGCTGGCGTATGATAAGGAAGGGGAAATTCATTATGATATTGTTTCAGCTTTTATCAAATCTATTCGTGGTAGCGATCCGGATGGTGCCCTTTACTGGCTGGCCCGGATGGTAGAGGGGGGAGAAGATCCGGCTTTTATCGCTCGAAGGCTGGTCATTTCGGCCTCGGAAGATATTGGACTGGCAAATCCGAATGCCTTGTTACTGGCTAATGCTGCTTTTGATGCTGTAATGAAAATAGGATGGCCGGAAGGAAGGATTCCTTTGGCAGAAGCTACGGTTTATCTGGCAACCAGTCCGAAGAGTAATTCGGCTTACGAGGGTATTAATTCTGCGTTGGAACTGGTGCGGCAGACGGGGAATTTACCTGTTCCGCTTCACTTGCGAAATGCTCCAACCAAACTGATGAAACAGTTGGGGTATGGTAAGGATTATAAGTATGCACATGCGTATGCGGGCCACTTTGTGGAGCAGCAATTCCTGCCGGATGATTTGATACAGACACGTATCTGGCATGCCCAGGAGAATTCGGCGGAAAATAAATTGAAGGAACGGATGGTCAATCTTTGGGGAGACCGTTTTAAAGAATAGGAGGATTGAAAAAATGGAAAATGAATGTCTGAAAATTGTAATTCTGGATGGTTATACATTGAATCCCGGAGACCTTTCATGGAAAGGAATAGAAGCTTTGGGAGAGGTGAGAATATATGACCGGACAGATCCGGAACGGGTCGTTCAGCGTGCGAAGGATGCGTCGATGGTGCTTACCAATAAGGTTGTACTTGATGGAAATGTTTTATCACAGCTTCCTGAACTGAAATATATCGGTGTATTGGCAACCGGTTATAACGTGGTAGATGTGGTTACGGCTCGTCAGCTGGGTATCACGGTGACAAATATTCCTGCCTATAGTACGGATTCGGTTGCGCAGATGGTGTTTGCGCATCTATTGAATATTACACAGCGGGTAGGGCATTATGCCGATGAGGTAGCTTCCGGAAAGTGGACTGCACAGGTTGATTTCTGTTATTGGAATACTTCGCTGACAGAGTTGGCCGGAAAGACATTCGGAATTATCGGGCTGGGACATACAGGTATGGCTACGGCCCGTATTGCTTTGGCTTTTGGTATGAAAGTACTTGCCTATACCAGTAAATCCGCAGCTGAACTGCCGGTAGGTATAGAGAAAGCTGATCGTATGGAAACAGTATTCAGTAACAGTGATGTGGTCAGTCTGCATTGTCCGCTGACGGCAGAAACACGAAATCTGGTAAATAGGGACCGGTTACAGTTGATGAAACCGGAAGCTATCCTGATTAATACGGGACGCGGTGGACTGGTAAATGAAGCAGATTTGGCTGAGGCTTTGAAACAGGAACGTCTGGCCGGAGCTGGAGTGGATGTATTGTCATCAGAACCTCCGGTAGAAGGACATCCGCTGGTGGGTGTAAAAAATTGTTTTATTACACCTCATATAGCTTGGGCTACACGTGAGGCGCGTCAGCGTTTAATGAATCAGGCAATTCAGAATATAAAAGCTTTTTTGGATGGTCAACCTATAAATACAATTAAATAATGACGAAAGAAGAACGTATAGAAAAAGCGGTGAGCTTGTTTAAGGAAGGATATAATTGCTCTCAATCGGTTGTGACAGCGTATGCTGACATGTACGGATTTACACGTGAACAGGCCTTGCACATGGCTGCTTCCTTTGGCGGTGGCATCGGTCGGATGAGAGAAACTTGTGGAGCCGTATGTGGCATGTTTTTGTTGGCTGGACTGGAACGTTGTGCCACTGATGGAGCAGACCGGGAAGGGAAGGCGGCCAATTATGCGTTGGTACAACAACTGGCGGATCAGTTTAAATCGGAGTGTGGATCTTTGCGCTGTGCTGACTTGTTGGGGTTGTCGAAAAAGGATCCTATCGTATCAACTCCAGAAGCGAGAACCAGTCAGTATTACGCTAAGAGGCCGTGTGCCAAGATGGTAGAGACTGCTGCCAGAATATGGGGCGATTTTCTTGAAAAAGAACATAAATTGTAAAGATAGTTATTGTTTTTGTCCCTGAAAAGGAAGTTTTTGAGGCTTTTGTGCACAACGAAACAAGTTTTTCTGTACTTTTGCTGCATAAACACAGACTCAGAATTAGGTAGTAACCTATTATTTATGTATTAAAAGCGAATGATTATGTTGAAAGAAAAAGCAGGAGTACTTGCCGGTCAGATTTGGGAAGTACTGAATGGAAATGAAGGAAAAACTCAGAAAGAAATTAAGAAAGCCGCCAAAATCAAGGCTGATAAGGATTTTTTTCTTGGTGTGGGTTGGTTGTTAAGAGAGGACAAAATTGAAGCAAGCGAGAAAAATGGTGAAATGATTTATGCGTTGAAATAAGAAGCTTGATCCAATGCTAAAAAAGCCGGAATCCATTTTAAAGATTCCGGCTTTTTTAGCATGTTGGCATATATGTTATTCTTCCGTTATTGCTTCTGGAATAGCTGTTTCTGAAGTCTCTGTATTTGCTGATTCGGGAGCCTTGTCTATCAGATCCATAAACTGGTCAAGCTTTGGAGTAATAATAATCTGTGTACGGCGATTGCGTTGTTTACCGAGAGCTGTGGTGTTGTCTGCAATCGGATTATATTCTCCACGACCGGCTGCAGTCAGACGTTTGGGGTCGACGCCATATTTGTTTTGCAGTTCCTGTACTACAGAAGATGCACGCAGGGTACTCAGATCCCAATTGTTTCGGATATTGGGACGTGAAATAGGATCTGTATCTGTGTTTCCTTCTACCAGCACGTCATAGTCTCTGTAGTCAGTGATGATTTTGGCTATCTTGCTTAAAGTCTCACCGGCTCGTTCGTTGATTTCGTAACTTCCTGATTTGTAAAGCATATTGTCGGCCAATGAGATGTATACTACCCCTTTCAACACTTTGATATCCACTTCCTGCAATTCATCTTTAGTCAGTGAGCGAGTAAGGTTGTTAGTCAGAACCATGTTCAAGGAGTCCGATTTATCTTTGGCTTCCACCAGTTGCTTGATGAAGCGGTTGGAAGCATTGATCTCGTCTACCAGTTTGGAAATGTTGATATTTCCTTGCTGAATGCTTTTGTCCAAAGACCCTTGCAGTGATGCATAAGAAGCTTTCAGATCGGCATTGTTCTTCTGTGCCTCAGCAAGTCTTTCTTCCAAGCTTTTGATATTAGCCCGGTTTTCAGCCAGTTTTACTTGTGCCTGCTGGTATGACTGTGACAAATCGCTGTGTTCTGTCTCCAGTTGACGATAATTGGTCTGTAAGTCGGCAAATTGTTTTTTGCTGACGCAACCGGTTGCCAATACACATCCTACGACAAGCGGTACAAGGTAATGAGTACGTTTCATATTCTAATACTTTTAATATGGGTTGTCTTTTCACTTTGGTAGAGAAAAATCTCCAGCCTGCAATATTCGTGATTTTTCTACAATTATGCAAGAACTTTTTTCCCGAATGAAGGATCAATACGCAAAAGAGCAGTGACACCGAAGGTAGCCAGTGTACATAGCATGATCCAGATAAAGAAGAACGGATATCCTAAAAGCTCCTGTAGTTTTCCTGCTATCATACCCGGTAACATCATTCCAAGCGCCATAAAGGCTGTACAGATGGCGTAATGAGCCGTTTTATGAGTACCGTTGGCAAAATAAATAAGGTATAACATGTAAGCTGTGAATCCAAAACCATATCCAAACTGTTCGATGAATACACAACTATTAATAATCAGTAAATCCTGTGTTTGACAATAGCTGAGGTATACATAGACTGCGTCTGGCAGGGAAATAGCCCATACCATTGGCCATAACCAGCGCTTGAGTCCGTGACGGGCTACAGCCATTCCTCCCAGGATTCCTCCCAGTGTTAATCCAATAATACCGATGGTGCCTTGTATGAAACCTATCTGTTCAGTCGTTAGTGCCAGTCCTCCTTGTTCGATAGGGTCCAGCAGAAATGGAATGCTCATCTTGTTTAGTTGTGCTTCCGGCAGCCGATAGCATAACATGAATAAAATGGCGATTCCTGCCTGTTCTTTTTGAAAGAATGACCGGAAAGTGGACAGAAACTCTCGAAGTAGTCCTCGGATTGTCGTTTGGTTTCCAGTGGAATGGTCAGACTGAGGGCGTGGAAGGATAAAAGCATGATAAAGGTACAAAGCCAGAAAAAGTCCGGCCAGTACAAAGAATGTGATACTCCACGCATAGCTGATTCTTTCAGTCGTTTTTTCCAGATATCCAGCCAGCATGATCAGAATTCCTTGTCCGGCAATTGTGGCGATGCGGTAAAAGGTACTTCGTATGCCCACATAAAAGGCCTGTTGGTGTGGTGTCAGTCCCAGCATGTAGAAACCGTCGGCCGCGATGTCGTGGGTGGCAGAACTGAATGCCATCAACCAGAAAATGGCCAATGTCGCTTGGAAAAAGTCGGATGTCGGTATCGTAAAGGCAATTCCAGCCAACCCGGCGCCAATGAGCAGCTGAGTGCTGATGATCCACCATCGTTTGGTTTTTAATAAATCGATAAAAGGACTCCATAACGGTTTGATAACCCATGGCAAGTTAAGCCAGCTGGTATATAGCGCAACATCGGCGTTCGAAATCCCCAACCGTTTGTACATGACAAGGGAAAGGACCATGACGGCCACGTAAGGTAGTCCTTCTGCAAAATAGAGTGAAGGTACCCATGCCCAGGGAGATGTCTTTTTCATTGTTTACGGTATTAATAAAGTTTGCGGATGTCTGCATTCTTGTAGTAATGCAAGAGAATTTCTTTGTAGTTATATCCTTTCTCTCCCATTACTGCGGCTCCAATCTGGCAAAGTCCGACTCCATGTCCCCAGCCGGCACCTGTCAGTTCGAACCACGAAGGTACACCTCCTTCTTCGGGGCCTTTATCGACTACGAAGGCAGAACTGAAAAGGTGGGTTTCGGATAAGGTTCGTCTGATCTCCAGTTCCTTGCCGATGGTGAATGTTTTTAAAGTTCCTACAATTTTTAGTTTACTGATGCGTCCGGATTTTCCACGTTCTACAGGAATCAGGTCTACAATTTGTCCGTAATCACACCGGCTTCTGTTGCGGATCAGTTCTGTCAGTTCAGACTGTGTGTAACGTACTTTCCAACGATAAAAATCAGTTGTCTCTTGATCATAGTTGTTGAGAATTTGGGAAAGAATTTTTCGGTCATGTGTATTGCAGTAGGCTTCGGGTGATGTGCGTATCCAGTTTTCTGCCTGTTTTTCGTCTGTCAGGTCTGGAACGCTTTCCGCTTTTTCATTGTCACGTATGGCTGTAAGGTAGGGGTAGTCCTTGTTTTCCCAGCAGTAACTGAATTCTTCCGTCATTCCGCCACAGCATTTTGAGAACCGGGCGTCACAAATGGAGTCTTCGTATATGAGGACTTGTCCGCAAGTAGCCCTGACAGCTTGTTCGACTGTCTGATTGGAGGCTTTGGTAATTCCCTGGTAACGTTGGCAGTGGTCATCTGCGCAGACATCAAAGATAGTATGGTCTTCGCGGTCGTACCAGCGGATATATTCGGTATCTGTTTTTGTAAATGGGAAGAAGCCGGTATCTTCCTTTTGGCTGAGTGCCTGATGTTTTTCCATTTGTGCAAGTAACCAGCTGCGGGATATGACAGCATGTGCTTTTAAGAACTCCAGTGAAGAAGTCGCACTCATTTCTGACGATATGACACTGGTCAGGTAATCTTCTACCGGAAGCAGGTTGATGGCGGTAATTTTTCCTTCATCTACTACCAGTTTCAGAGTGCCTTGAAAAGTTTGTGTTTCGTGTCGTTCCCAATGAAAATGAAGTCCGATCGTTACGTCTTCCAGCGAAAAGGAGGCTTGTTCTTCCTGTGGCAGAAAGGTGAGTTCACGATAGACATTTCCGTTCCACAGAATTCCTCCTTCGTGAAAAGATACGCACTGAGGACCAGATATATTGATTCCTTTGGCTTGGAAAAGTGCGTTAAGTGTAAAATGTATTTTTAAGGCATTGACAATGCCTACACTTATTTCAGGTTCTTTCATAATGATACTTCGTTGTATATCTGTAAAAGCTGTTTTTCTGTAAGTTTATCGAAATCTTCTTTTCTGGGAGTGACCAGTAATCCACTCATGTCCAGGGCTCCTGGGCTGACTAAGATGCAGGCATCTCCTTCAGTGGTATAGCAAGACGGGCGATGTGCAGTACGTGGAAAGTAGGCTGCGACGTATCGTCCTTGGCTTTCGGTCCAGGCAAAAAGGTTATAGCGGGGTTCGTCTTCTTCCGGATATGCAGGCAGTGTGCTTAAATAATTTTTTAGCAGCTGAAGACTGGTTTCTGCCTTCCCTTCTGTAATAAAGGCCTGAATGGGGCAGATGTACTGTTCTATTCGGTAACTTTTGCATAAAGTATGGTCTTCTTGTATTTCATAACCGGTTAATCTGGCTCCTTCCATCAGCTTGTCCCATTGCCGGATGAACGGTATGTCTTCCTGACGTGCTGCCTGAAAGTGGAGATGATCGGGTGCAGAGGCTCCGCATTTTGCACCGTTGTAAAAAACCGCATAGCCTGGCGCAAAATGTTTATCGAGCCAGGTGACGAGCCGGCCGGGAAGTTGTCTTTCGTTCTTGTCAGCCAGCGTTTGCTTTTGATGTTTTTCGGAAGAAATTGTCAGATGGCCCGGAAGAATAGGATAAGGATTGATCCGTATGTCAAACGGTTCATCCAGGTTGATTCGTATGCTTTCTTGTTCAGCGGGTTTATTTTGCAGACACAGGAAACAAGGGCGGGCCTTTAAAGATGCTTTGTCCAGTTTGGCAAATGTAGAGATGGCACGAGCCGGGTTATATTGGATGGTCAGTATATTTCCATTAACTTCGAGCTGTCGGGTTTGTACTTGTTGCAAGGCTTCGTGATTTTTGCGTGCCAGTTCCCAGGAGGCGAGTTGGTGTCGGATAAATTCGGCACCTTGCAGGTTGCTTGATGGAATTTTCTGGCTGAATTGTTTGACTACTTCTTGCCTTTTCTTGATTTCCAGGGTTCTCAGGCTATCTTTGTAGCTGTTGTTTTGATTGATTTTTTCGATACTGAGTGCGGCGTCAGAGTTTCCTTCCCAACGGCGGCAGAGATACAGCACATCATAAATTCTTCCGATGCGGTATGTACGTGAAAATGCAAGTCCCAAGGCATAATCTTCTCCGTAACTGGTATTTGGAACACGGATGTCGCGGAGCAGTGTTGTGTAGAAGGCACGAGGTGCCCCCAGGCCATTGATACGTAATGCATTGTTGTGGCCGTTCTCATCCGTCCATTCTTTGTGATCAATGATTCCGGGAGGAAGTGTGTTCAATTGGAAATCGGTCATGCGGTAGGATCCGATGACCATGGCACATTTTTCTTGGTAAAATTTGTCGATGATTCGTTGCAAGGTATCAGGGCCGCTGTACAGGTCATCGCTGTCCAGTTGTACAGCGAAACGTCCGCATGCCGGATGATTGATAGCCAGATTCCAGCAGCCTCCGATGCCTAAATCGGTTTGTTGAGGAATCAGGTGAATGACTTGCGGATATTGTCGGGCATATCTCTCAATGATATCGCTTGTACCGTCAGTAGAATGATTGTCGGCGATGATCAGGTTGAACGAAAATGAAGTATGTTGTTCCAAGACCGAACGGATAGCATCTTCGATGGTGCGTACCCGGTTTCTGACCGGAATAATGACAGAAGCTTCTGTCTGGAAGTCACCTTGAAAATCAATTTCCCGGGTAATGGGAGGAAGATAAGCACCGATTTCTTTCAAATGCCAGGTGAAGGCTGTCTCCCGTTCAATTTGTGTCTGCCGGTTACGCGGGTCGACATAGTCAAATTGTTTTTCACCTGATTTTCGGGTGTCTTCTTCTATTTCTGTATAAAGAAATTCTCGTATATGGATAAGTTGTGCCATTCGGCTTAGGGTAAGTCGTAAGGCGTATAATGCTGAACATTCATAGGCGGATTGATGTTTCAGTTGGTCAACTCCTTGTAAGAAATAGTTCGAAGAAAATAACAGTAATGGACCGAAATCAAAGTCATCGCGTACACTGCCCGGCTGGTAGTCGATAACCGGATGTGCCTTTCGTTCTCCCTTGATCCACTGATAATGGTCGGCATAAATCATTCCCGCGTCTGTAGTTCCGGCATAGTCTAAGAAACGTTCCAAGGCCTTATAGCCTAGTTCGAGAGGATGGCTTTTGGTATAAAGCAGCAGGTATGGAGTATCGGCATGAGCTGCGATTTGCTGGAATGTGCGGGTTGAAAAAAGGTTGTCGATTACTATCTGCTGACACGAGTCCGGTAATTCGTTTTCGTCAATCGGAGACTGCACCAACAGGTAAATACGGGCTATGTGTGGATGTTGCATGAATGTTCCAAAAGTCTTATTAAGTTGACATTCACGCTTATATGGCATGAAACAAGTTATTTCTTTATTCATATTTAATATATTTATACGGACAAAGATAGGGATTTATATCTTTTTTTGTCTAAATTTGTACGCTAAATTTGAATCAATAATGAGTACGATAAAAATTCCGTTGCTAGGAAAAACGCTGGATGAACTGAATGCACTGGTGTCAGAGCTGGGAATGCCCAAATTTACAGCTGGACAGATAGCTTCATGGATGTATGAGAAAAAGGTGTCTTCAATTGATGAAATGACAAATTTGTCGTTGAAAAACAGGGAACATCTGAAAGAAAATTACGAAGTAGGAGCATCGGCACCGGTTCATGAAATGCGTTCGGTAGATGGTACTGTGAAATATCTTTTCCGTACACCGGAAGGTAACTATATAGAATCTGTATATATCCCTGATAACGATCGGGCAACATTGTGTGTCTCGTCGCAGGTGGGATGTAAAATGGGATGTAAGTTCTGTATGACAGGTAAGCAGGGGTATGCCGCAAGTCTGACAGCTGCTCAGATCTTGAATCAGATATATTCTATTCCTGAACGGGATACACTGACGAATGTCGTATTCATGGGGATGGGAGAACCCTTTGATAATCTGGATGAGGTGTTGAAAGCGCTTACTATTCTGACGGCTGATTATGGTTATCAATGGAGTCCAAAGCGTATAACGGTTTCTTCTGTAGGTCTGCGTAAAGGGCTGGAACGCTTTTTGAATGAGAGCGACTGTCATCTGGCCATCAGTCTTCATTCTCCATTTCCGGCGCAGCGTCGTGAGCTGATGCCGGCTGAGAAAGCTTTTTCGATTACCGAGATTGTAGACATTCTTCGTCAATACGATTTTAGCAAGCAGCGTCGGCTTTCTTTTGAATATATTGTATTTAAGGGAGTAAACGATAGTATGATTTATGCCCGTGAATTGGTTCGTCTTCTTCGTGGGTTGGATTGCCGGATGAACCTGATCCGGTTTCATGCCATTCCCGATGTCGATCTGGAAGGAGCAGATATGGATTCTATGATTGCTTTTCGTGATTATTTAACTCAGCATGGGTTGTTTGCTACCATACGGGCTTCCCGTGGGGAGGATATTTTTGCCGCTTGCGGAATGTTGTCGACAGCCAAGCAACAGGCAGAGAAAACATCAGATAATAACTAATTTTTGATACTTATGAAACGTTTTGCCTTTTATTTAAGCTTTGCACTGGCTGTGCTGGTGCTTGCTTCTTGTCACAAAGATGGTAAAAGTATAGTTACTCCGATTTCAAGCGGCCGACCTTATGAGGTTTTGGTCGTGGCTGATGATAAATGTTGGAACAGTCCGGACAGCGCTCTTTTTCATGTCTTGGATACCGACGTCCCGGGATTGCCACAGCCAGAACGTTCTTTCCGGATTTCACGTGTGCGCCCAGATTATTTCAGCCGGTCAATGCGTTTGTTTCGTAATATCATAATTGTAGACATACAGGATATTTATACGCAAACCAAGTTTAAGTATGCACGCGATGCCTATTCTTCTCCTCAGATGATTATGACCATTCAGTCACCCAATCAGCAGGAGTTTGCGGATTATGTGTCTAAACACGGACAGGTGATTATTGATTTCTTTACACGTGCGGAAATGAACCGTGAAGTAAAGCAACTGGAAAAGAAGCATAACGAAACATTGTCTGTAAAGGTAAAGAGCCTGTTTGACTGTGATATCTGGATGCCGGTAGAGTTGTCTTCATACAAAGTGGGTGAGAATTTTCTGTGGGCATCAAATAATCTGAATGATTTGAATTTTGTGATGTATACTTATCCTTACACAAGCAAGGAAACGTTTACCAAGGCTTATTTCATCGCAAAACGTGATTCTGTCATGAAAGTCAATATCCCTGGCGCACAAGAAGGCATGTACATGGAAACAGCCGATTCGGCTTTCGTCGAGGCACGTAATATTGCGGTACAGGGTGATTATGCGTATGAAGTACGTGGCTTGTGGGAAATGAAAAACGATGCCATGGGTGGTCCATTTGTCTCTCATGCTCGTGTAGACCGTGCGAACGGACGCATTATTGTCGTAGAAGGATTTGTGTATAACCCGGGTAAATTGAAAAGAGATCAGATCCGTAAGCTGAACGCTGCTTTGTATTCTTTGCAATTGCCCTCAGAAAATAAGGTGGATGAGCTTCCTGTAGATTCTCAAATTACGGAAGAAAAGGTTACTAAGGAAAACGAACAACAGACCAACGAGAAATAATAAGTCATGGAAGAACGTAAAATCAGAGTAGGTATTACTCATGGAGATATTAATGGCGTAGGATATGAAGTTATTCTAAAGACTTTTTCGGATCCTGCCATGCTGGAACTGTGTACTCCTATTATATATGGTTCGCCGAAGGTTGCGGCTTATCATCGGAAGGCAATGGATATCCAGACCAGTTTTAGTATTATTAATTCAAGGGCTGATATACAGGATGGACGAGTAAATATCTTAAATTGTACGGAAGATGAACTGAAAGTAGAATTGACCAAACCGACAGCGGAGGCCGGAAAAGCCGCTCTTGGCGCGCTGGAAAAGGCGCTTCAGGATTATCAGGAAGGAGTTTTTGATGTCCTGGTGACGGCACCTATCAACAAGCATACCATTCAGTCTGATACATTCCATTTCCCGGGACACACAGAATATATCGAAGAACGTGCAGGAGGTGGTGAAAAAGCGCTGATGATTCTGCTGAAGGATGATTTCCGGGTGGCACTGGTTACCGGACATATTCCTGTAAGTGAAATCTCGAAGACCCTGACCAAAGAGCTTATTATGGAAAAAATGGCTATTTTTCATCGCTCCTTGAAACAGGATTTCGGGATCGACAGCCCGCGTATAGCCGTATTGTCATTGAATCCGCATGCAGGTGATGACGGTCTGATTGGTATGGAAGAGCAGACGGTCATTATTCCTGCCATGCAGGAAATGATGTCCAAGGGGGTGTTGTGCTTTGGCCCTTATCCGGCAGACGGGTTTATGGGATCCGGAAATTATACGCATTTTGACGGAATCCTGGCAATGTATCATGATCAGGGGCTGGCTCCTTTCAAGGCACTGGCAATGGACGAAGGGGTAAACTTTACGGCTGGACTGCCGATTGTGCGTACTTCGCCGGCCCATGGTACGGCATACGATATTGCGGGGCAGGGTATTGCTTCCGAAGATTCATTCCGTCAGGCTATTTATGTAGCCATGGACGTATTTCGTAATCGTCTGATGGAAAAAGAAATCAGCGCCCGCCCGTTGAGAAAGCAATATTATGAGAAGCGTGATGATAGTGATAAATTGAAATTAGATACAGTAGAAGAATAGAGAACATGAAATTTGCAATTATATCTGCCGGAGAGGGTTCAAGGCTCTCTCAGGAAGGTGTTGTTTTGCCTAAACCGCTGGTGCAGTTGAATGGGGTACCTATGATTGACCGGTTGGTGCATATTTTTGCACAGAATGGGGCAGAACAAGTCGTGATTATTGTTAATAACGAAGTCACTTTGACAAAAGAGCATGTATTGGAATTGAAAAAAACGGCGGAGGTTCCGTTGGAAGTGGTTATAAAGACAACTCCAAGTTCTATGCATAGCTTTTATGAATTGAGCCCTTATCTGAAAGATGATAAATTTTGTCTGACTACCGTTGATACGATTTTTCGGGAAGATGAGTTTGCTGCGTTTATTCAGGCGTTTAAAAATTCTGATAAGGATGGAATGATGGCTGTGACCGATTACGTCGACGACGAAAAGCCATTGTATATTTCTACGGATGAATCTTTGGGTATTACGGGGTTTCACGATGAGGCGACTCCGGCCTGCCGGTATATCTCCGGGGGAATTTACTGCCTGACTCCCAAGGCTATTGTTACTTTGGAAAACTGTATGAAGAAAGGGATGTCGCGTATGCGTAATTTCCAGCGTCAGCTGGTGGCTGATGGATTGCAGTTGAAAGCATATCCGTTTAGTAAGATTCTGGATGTAGACCATGCCAGTGATATCATAAAGGCTGAGGCCTTTCTAAATCATGAAGATTAATTTTTAAGAGAGAAAAATGTTTATAAAAGGAGAGAAGATTCGAATACTCGGTGTAAGCCGAGGTAACGAGTATTCACCGAATCATGTAGGAAATGATGCTGCCATTTTTAATGGGGTAGCCGAGAAATTGAAGGAAAAGGGGATTGAAGTAACGGTTTGTCCCGAGAAAGAGTTCGTAGACAAGAAACTTGAGGCTGATTTTATTTTTGATATGGCTCGTGACAGAGCAACGATCAACCGGTTGAAGGAACTGGAAAATCAGGGAGCATTGGTCATTAATTCAGCCTATGGCATAGACAATTGTGTCCGGAAAGCGATGACGGAGTTGCTGATTGCCAATGGCGTACCTCATCCGAAGAGTTTTATTGTTCCCACCGATCAGGAGTTTACGCTTGATCTTTTTCCTTGCTGGATAAAGAGAGGTAATTCTCATGCCATGGTCAAGGAAGACGTAGTTTATGTGGAATGTAAGGAAGAGGCCGATAAGGTGATGGCCGATTTTCGCAAGAGAGAAATTCCGGAAGCTGTTGTCAATGAGCATCTGATAGGAGACTTGGTGAAGTTTTATGGTGTTCAGGGAACAGACTTCTTTTATGTTTTTTATCCGACGGAACAATCGCACAGCAAGTTTGGGCTGGAGGCTATAAATGGAGTAAGCAGAGGCTATCCGTTTGATGCGAAACAGCTTCAGAAGTACGGGGATAAAGCTGCGGAGGCATTGAATGTTCCTATTTATGGAGGAGATTGTGTGGTTTCGAAAACAGGGGAAATCCGCATCATCGATTTCAACGATTGGCCAAGTTTTGCCCGGTGCCGTGAAGAGGCTGCACCTAAAATAGCTGAATGTATCTATCGTCGTATCATGTCAAAAATAGAAAACGAATGAGTTCTGAAAAGAAAGGACTTGAGGCTTCGTTCAAGTCTATGGATACAGAAGAGTTTCTGGACATCCACTTTAATCGGCCCATCGGCTATGTATGGGCATTGTTCTTCCAGCGTTTGGGAGTACATCCGAATGTTGTGACAATTTTATCCATTATTTTGGGGGTAGCTGCCGGAGTCATGTTTTACTATCCGGATATGAAGCATACGGTTATTGGCATTTTACTGCTTATGTGGGCCAATCATTATGATAGCTGTGATGGCCAGCTGGCTCGCATGACCGGGAAGAAAACTCGTTGGGGGCGAATGCTGGACGGTTTTGCGGGAGATCTCTGGTTTTTCTCCATTTATGTGGCCATCTGTCTGCGATTGACCTATCAGCCGTTACCTTTTTCTGTAGGTGCGGAACATTACAATTGGGGAATCTCTATTTGGCTGATCGCCCTGTTTTCTGGTACGGTTTGTCACAGTAAACAGTGTACGTTGGCCGATTATTACCGGAATATACATTTGTTTTTTCTGAAGGGAAAGTCAGGCAGTGAATTGGATAATTTCAAGCAGCAGCGTGAGATTTTTCACAGTTTGCCGTGGAAAGGTAATTTCTGGTGGAAGGCTTTTCTGTATTTTTATGGAAATTATACCCGTAAGCAGGAACAGATGACTCCTAATTTTCAGCGGTTTTATGCAATGGTACAACAGAAGTACGGCGATGATATTCCACAGACATTGCGGGATGAATTCCGCAAGGACAGCCTGCCTCTGATGAAGTATACCAATATTCTGACTTTTAATACACGGGCCATTGCCTTATACATCAGTTTGCTGATAGGAGAGCCGTGGTTGTATTTCATCTTTGAAATTGTGGTTATGACAGCTTTGTTTGTTTATATGCGTCACCAGCACGAGGCGATGTGCGCGCGTCTGTATGTTAAATACTCCCGTTCATGAAAGAAAAGGTTAGAAATATATTCTGGTTCTTCGGTATATTTGCTATTGTCGTAATGCTTTGTACGTTCGATATGGATTACCAGGAGCTTTGGCAAAACTTGAGAAAGGCAGGAATCTGGTTTCCGGCCGTAATTTTGTTGTGGGTATTCATCTATTTACTGAATACCTTATCCTGGTACATTATTATTCGTGACGGAAAACATGCGAAAGTTCCTTTTTGGAAAGTATATAAACTGACTGTGTCCGGATTTGCTTTGAATTATGCTACACCGGTAGGGCTGATGGGCGGAGAGCCGTATCGTATCATGGAACTTACGCCGTATGTAGGGGGGAGTAAGGCTACTTCTTCCGTAATCCTTTATGTGATGATGCATATTTTCTCGCATTTTTGCTTTTGGATGTTTGGAGTGATTCTGTATCTGATATTTGAGCCGCTCAATGTGGGTATGGGAATCATACTTGTCCTTGTGGGAGTATGCTGTTTGCTGGCTATTTATTTCTTTATGAAAGGTTATAAGAATGGAATGGCTGTCAGAACACTTCGCCTGTTGTGTCATGTACCTTTTGTGAAAAAGTGGGCCAGCCGTTTCCTGACAGAGCGGAAAGATTCGTTGGAGCGTGTGGATGCCCAGATTGCCGAATTGCACAAGCAGCGTAAGACAACCTTTTATGCGTCGCTGGGACTGGAGTTTATGGCACGAATCGTCGGGTGTCTGGAAGTGCTTTTCATCTTGAATATCCTGACGTCTGATGTAAGTTTCTTGTCGTGTGTGCTGATTATGGCCTTTACTTCGTTGTTTGCCAACTTGTTTTTCTTTTCTCCGATGCAGCTCGGAGCCCGCGAAGGAGGATTTGCATTGGCTACAGGAGGACTGGCTATTCCAAGCGCTTTCGGTATTTATACCGGACTGATAACGCGAGTTCGTGAATTGATATGGATTGTGATAGGCGTACTGTTGATGAAAGTTGGAAACAGTACCGGTAAAACAGATAAAAATGAATAAGAAATTCGATTTGAAAGGTATCATTTTTGATTACGGTGGTACCATTGATACCAATAGTCGCCATTGGGCAGAAGTCTTGTGGGAGAAATATCAGTACTTTCGGGTGCCTGTTTCGAAAGAGGTATTCCGGGAGGCTTATGTGCATGGTGAACGTACATTGGCCAGGAATCCGTTGGTAAAGCCGGAGCATAATTTTCTGGATGTATTGCAGATAAAGACCCGTATTCAGATAGACTATCTGGTGGATAAAGGTTTCCTTGATCGGGTTGAAGCGGACGATAAGGCGTATGCGTCGCACGTTGCCGACGATTGCTATCAGTATGTGCTGGAGACCTTGAAACGTACACGTCCTGTAGTGCGTGAGCTGGCGGCACATTACAGGTTGGTACTGGTCTCTAATTTCTATGGAAATATTCAGACAATATTGAAAGATTTTCAGCTTGCTGACTATTTTTCGGAAGTGATAGAGTCTTCCGTTGTCGGAGTGCGTAAGCCCGATCCGGCTATTTACCGGTTGGGGGTAGAGGCTATGGGATTTCCGGCCGGACAGGTGCTGGTGGTAGGTGATTCTTTTTCGAAAGACATGGTTCCTGCCAAGGCTGTCGGGTGTAAGACGGCCTGGTTGAAAGGTGAAGGCTGGGGAAATGAAGAGATCGATGAATCATTGCCTGATATTGTCATCACAGATCTTCCAGAGTTGTTACCTTATGTATTGTAATTTTTACCGGATTTATATTGTATGAAAAAACAGCAGACGACATTGGTCGACAAGCAGTATTTGATACCCTTTGTGCTATTGACATCCCTGTTTTTCCTTTGGGGGTTTGCACATGCCATTTTGGATGTGATGAACAAGCATTTCCAGGAATTGCTGTCAATCACGAAAACTCATTCGGCCTTTATTCAGGCTACTATGTACATGGGATATTTTGTGATGGCTATTCCGGCCGGACTGTTCATTACAAAACATGGTTATCGGAGAGGGGTTGTACTGGGACTTTTGCTTTACGGAATAGGTGCTTTACTTTTTATTCCAGGACAGCATTGGATGTCTTTTAACTTTTTCCTGTTTTCACTGTTTGTTATCGGTTGTGGGTTGACTTTTCTGGAAACGGCGGCCAATCCGTACGTTACGGAACTGGGCCCCCGGGAAACGGCTGCCAGCCGATTGAATTTTGCCCAGTCTTTCAATGGATTGGGGTGTATCTGTGCACCTTTGTTGACTGGATTGCTCCTGTTTTCGGATGATGATTCAATAGGAAATGGAAACATAGCGTTGCCGTATGCGGTCATGGGAGTTATTGTGCTTCTGGTGGCTGTTGTGTTTTCGAAGGTTCGTTTGCCCGAAATCAGTCATGAAGTGGAGAAGGATGAGGCAGGCCATCAGGTAGGTCTTTGGTCACACCGGCTGTTTGTGTTCGGGCTGGTAGCTCTGTTTGCCTACGAAGTCAGTGAGATTTCCATCAACAGCTTTTTTATTAATTATGTGGTAGACCAGCATTGGATGAATGCCCGCAGTGCTTCATTGGCTTTGTCTTTTGGAGGATTGAGCTTTTTCATGGTGGGACGTTTTCTGGGAAGCTGGATTATGCGTCGTATTCCGGCAGAGAAAATGTTGCTCGGGTGCGCGTTGGGAACCATTGTAACGACTTTTATCGTGGTGCTTAATTTGGGATGGATTTCGCTTTCGGCATTGGTTTGCGGTTATGCGTTTGAAGCCATTATGTTTCCTACGATTTTTGCACTGGCACTGAAAGGACTTGGAAATCATACCAAACGTGCTTCGTCTTTCCTGATGATGTCGCCGGTAGGGGGAGTGGTAGGTCCGTTGTTGATGGGATATGTGGCCGATTGTACCACGATTGCCTGGGCTTTTCTGGTACCTTTAGCCGGGTATGTGGTAGTAGGGGCCTATGCCTGGAAAATGGTGTCGGTTATGAAATGACAAGTTTGGCCGTAAGACCGTCAGAGAATTTGGTATATAAAAAAGGATGCAGAACACACTGCATCCTTTTTTATATGCTGTTATTTGCATGTCGGTTTCAGATGATTTGCGGATGAAGATTGCTGGTTTTGATGATGTCCCATACCTGATCTTCCGTACCGCTGAATGGACCGGATTTCTCCAGTTTGATGGTAGACATGGCGGCAGCAAAACATCCGGCTTCCTCATACGAAGCTCCCTTGTTCCGCATGTACAGATACCCCATGGCATACGTATCGCCGCATCCGGTTGCATCTACTACTTCTTTGGGAGGGTAGGCCGGAATCTGATAGAATTTCCCTTCCGCATAAATCAGCGACCCCAGGCTGCCCAGCGTGAGTAATACTTCTTTTACTCCCCACTCGGCCAGTTGCAGCGCGGCTTGTTTGGGATCCTTGTATCCTGTCAGGACTTCTGCCTCATGTTCGTTTACCTTCAGGATGTCGATATATTTGAGTGCCTCCTTCTTGTCCTTCCAGTCTACCGGATAAACCTTTTGTCCTCGTACTTCGCGCAGGTATCCTTGTGCGTCTACCGCCAGAATTCCTTTTCCGGAGAGATATTTTACGACGTCCAGCGAAAAATCGTCAGAGAGCAGACTGCCCAGGTGGAAGATATGGGCTTCTTCGTTTTTCAGTTCTTCTACCGTAAATGGATCGGCCTTGGCCAGTACCCGTTGGGTACGGTTGTCTTGGTTTTCGCCATAAATGTTTTCAAAGTATACGGTCTTCTTGCTTGGAAGTACTTCCACCTGTATACCTTCGGTTCTCATGTCTTCTACGGCTTTGTATTCACTGGGAGCCAGTGCTGTCACCAGTTTATAGTTGCTCTTGTCTTTCAAATGCTTGATGCCGTGTGAGAAATAATAAGATGTTCCACCCGGCATGTAAGTCGTTTGATGAGGAGTAACTATTTTGTCTAATGTGATATGTCCTATGCAGCAGATATCGTTCATAAATTTTTGTTGACTAAATTCGGCTGCAAAATTACTCATATTTTTTAAGAATCATTTGTGTATAGGGAAACTAACTTTTGTGATTTAAATAATCTAAACATCTTTTAATATTATGTCGTTTGTTTATAAATTCCTCATATATAAGCGTATATACGATAAAACTGTTCTTTTTTAAAGATTTTCTGTCCCAAAAGTAGTATTGTGAGGATATTCTGACGGATTCTTTTTTACGGTATAGTTTTATTAGCTATCTTTAGGCGATTCAATATTGTTTACCTGAAAATCCTTTTTCAGGAAGAGAAAAATTGTTTATTAGGAAAAGAATTTAGAACATGGAAATTAAAAATGTAAAGCCTGCAAGTGGTAAGCTTGGGGTAATGTGTGTAGGTTTAGGGGCTGTAGCCACTACATTTATTACGGGAGTTCTGATGGTTCGTAAGGGTTTGTCAAAACCTGTAGGTTCAATGACTCAATATGATAAGATCAGAGTTGGTAAAGGTGAAAGCAAGCAATACCTTTCTTATAAGGAGATTGTTCCGATTGCTGATTTGAAGGATATTGTATTCGGTGCATGGGATGTGTTTCCTGAGAACGCTTATCAGTCTGCCATTCATTGTGAGGTATTGAAAGAAAAAGATATTGAGCCTGTAAAAGACGAACTGGTGAAGATTGTTCCGATGAAAGCTGCGTTTGACCGTAATTTTGCCAAACGTCTGGACGGTTCCAATGTAAAGGATGCGGCTACCCGTTGGGATATGGTGGAACAGCTTCGTGAGGACATTCGTCGGTTTAAGGCGGAAAACGGATGTGAACGTATCGTTGTACTCTGGGCTGCATCTACCGAAATTTATGTTCCTGTTAGCGAAGAATATCATGGTACGCTGGCTGCCTTGGAAAAGGCGATGAAGGCAGACGATCGGGAACATGTGGCTCCATCCATGTGTTATGCATACGCCGCACTGGCAGAAGGTGCACCATTTATTATGGGAGCTCCCAATACGACCGTTGATATTCCTGCCATGTGGGAAATGGCTGAAAAAACTAAAATGCCGATTGCCGGTAAGGACTTCAAGACCGGTCAGACACTGGTAAAATCAGGTTTTGCTCCGATTATCGGAACCCGTTGTCTGGGCTTGTCAGGATGGTTCTCTACCAACATTCTGGGTAATCGTGACGGTCTGGTACTGGATGAGCCTGCCAATTTCCATACCAAGGAAGTCAGCAAGCTGTCTACGCTCGAGTCCATTCTGGAAGCAGACAAGCAGCCTGATTTGTATACCGATTACTACCACAAGGTACGTATTAATTATTATCCTCCTCGCAACGACAACAAGGAGGGCTGGGATAACATCGATATTTTCGGATGGATGGGTTATCCCATGCAGATCAAGATTAATTTCTTGTGTCGTGACTCCATTCTGGCAGCTCCGTTGTGTCTGGACCTGGTGCTGCTGAGTGATCTGGCTGCTCGTGCGGGGCGCTATGGCATTCAGCGTTTCCTGAGTTTCTTCCTGAAGAGTCCGATGCATGACTATACAAGGGGAGAAGTACCTGTCAATCATTTGTTCCAGCAATATGTTATGCTGAAGAACGCCATTCGTGAGATGGGGGGGTATGAAGCAGATGAGACTATCGATTGATAAGAAATGTCTTTGACAGAGAGAAAGAAGGGAGTAGATCTGTTCTGCTCTCTTTTTTTGTCGGATTTTCTTGGAATAATATACTATTATTCATAAAAAAAGGTAAGATTTTCGTATTTTGAACGGTTGGATTTGTGAAAACCCGTTACTCTGTGTAATTTTACTCCCTAAAATAAATTGGCTAGGCTATTAGAACGCTATATGGTAAAAAGATTATTGCTCATTCTTGTTTTGTTTCTGGAGTGTACCAGACTTTCAGCTCAAATTCAGGGTGTTGTTGTAGATTCTGATTCGGGAGACCCGCTTCCTTATTTAAATGTGTATTATGATGGAAAAGGTGTAGGTACAATTACCGACATAGATGGAAAATATTCTATTGCTTCGCATCCGGGATGGACGAAACTGACATTCTCCATGGTGGGGTATCGCACGCAGGTGATTACCGTTTCTTCCAAAACAACGCGGCTGGATGTAAAAATGAAGCCCGATCTTGTGTTGGAAGAGGTCGTTATCAAACCCAAAAAGGAGAAGTATTCGCGGAAAAACAATCCGGCAGTAGAATTGATGAAGAAGGTTGTAAATGCCAAAAAGGCGAACAATCTGGCGGAAAAGGATTATTATCATTATGACAAATACCAGAAAATCACCTTCTCGCTGAACAACATTACGCAGGATTCCCTGAAAGAATCGGGTTTGTTTAAAAAATATCCTTTCTTTCGTGATCAGGTAGAAGTATGCGAGGTGACGGGTAAGAACATCTTACCTATTTCGGTGGATGAAACGGTATCCGAAAAGATTTACCGGAAAGAGCCGCATAGTGAGAAAACCATTATCAAGGGCTTGAATTCGTCGGGAGTAAACGAACTTTTTAATACGGGTGATATGCTTACTACCGTGTTGAAAGATGTCTTTCAGGACATTAATATCTATCAGGACCGTTTCCGCTTCTTGCAGTATCCTTTTGACAGTCCGGTCTCGAATGCAGGTATTGGATTTTACCGCTATTATATCATGGATACCTTGCAGGTAGATCGTGATTCGTGTTTTCACCTGACATTTGTCCCAAACAATTCACAGGATTTCGGCTTTACCGGTCATTTGTATATCCTGGCCGATTCTACGTATCGGGTGAAGAAGTGTGTGATGAACCTCCCGAAAAAGAGTGACATCAACTTTGTAGACCACATGGTAATCAATCAGGTGTTTACGGAACTTCCTACCGGTGAGTGGGTGTTGTCGGAAGATGATATGCTGTGCGAACTGTCGTATCTGAAGAAACTGCTGGGGTCGTTTCAGGTGCGGCGTACCACCCGCTATTCCGATTTTGGTTTCGACGAAATACCGGATCGTATCTTCAAGCGGAAGGGAGATGAGATAAAAGACATCAATGCCATGATGAGAGACGATAACTTCTGGGAGGAGTACCGGCCTACACAGTTGACCAAGTCGGAAAGCGACATGGATCAGTTTGTGGATAATCTGGCAAAAATCAAAGGATTCAAGTACATTATATTCGTGGCAAAAGCCTTTATTGAAAACTTCGTGGAAACGGGTGGAAAAGATCATCCGAGCAAGGTGGATATAGGACCTATCAACACCATGATTTCCAGCAATTACATTGACGGATTGCGCTTGCGTGCCTCGGCACAGACGACAGCCAACCTGAATCCCCATCTGTTCTTGCGCGGATATTATGCGTATGGATTTAAGGACGAGAAATCAAAATACAAGGGCGAGGTGGAATATTCGTTCAATAAGAAAGAGTATTTGCCGCGTGAATATCCTATCAACTCACTGACTGTATCGTATTCGTACGACAATATGCTGCCTAGCGATAAGTTTATGGGAACCGACAAGGATAATGTATTTACTTCGTTTAAGGTATGTTCGGTCGATCAGTATAATTACGAACGTACGGCAAGCATCAAGTATGAGCTGGAGCGGATGAATGGATTGAAAACCACGATTATGCTGAAGCATTCTAATTATGAGCCGTGTGGAAAGCTATTCTATCGTACCATGGAAGGAGAATCCATGCTGAACCAGGCCATACAGCAGGGTGAACTTTCCGGTACGGAATGGGTAGCCTCGCCGTACAATGTCCATGATTTCTCGGTTGCGGAAGCGACTCTGGCGCTTCGGTATGCTCCGGGTGAAACATTCGTCAATACCAAACAGCGTCGTTTGCCGGTCAATCTGGATGCTCCGGTGTTTACATTGCAGCATACGGTAGGACTGAAGGGTGTGCTTGGATCCGACTATACCTATAACATGAGTGAAGTAGGATTGTACAAGCGTTTCTGGATGAGTTCCTGGGGAAATATTGATGCCCATCTGAAAGGAGGAATCCAGTGGAACAAGGTTCCGTTCCCGTTGCTGATCATGCCGGCGGCCAATTTGTCTTACATCCTTCAGGAAGAAACGTTCAGCCTGATCAATAACATGGAGTTTCTGAATGACCGTTATGCATCGTTGGATGTGTCGTGGAACATGCAGGGCAAGCTGTTCAACCGTATTCCTTTGCTGAAGAAGCTGAAATGGAGAGAGTTTATCGGAGTGAAATGTCTGTGGGGAAAACTGACGGACAAGAATAATCCTTTCCTGGAACAGAATGCGAATGATCCGGACCTGATGCTGTTCCCCGGACATTATGATGCGGCCGGAAACTATCACACATCCAGTTACGTGATGGACCCGAAGAAGCCTTATGTGGAAATCAGTGCGGGTATTCATAACATTTTCAAGCTGCTGCATGTGGAATATGTACGCCGGTTGAATTATAACGAGCTCCCTACTGCCAATAAATGGGGAATTCGTTTCATGATCCGTACGGTTTTCTAACAGACTTTTTCTGTCAGAATTACTTGTTCCTACTAAAGTTTTTGTACTTTTGTCATAGCATAACAGAAATGTAGACTATGGTAAAATCAGAAATACAGAATGTCAAGTTGCGGTTCGGTATCATTGGAAATACCGATGGACTGAACCGTGCCATCGACATCGCCATGCAAGTGGCTCCTACCGATCTTTCTGTGCTGGTGACGGGAGAAAGCGGAGTAGGAAAGGAAAGTTTTCCTCAGATTATTCATCAGTTCAGCCGCCGGAAGCACGGACCTTACATCGCCGTGAACTGTGGTGCTATACCCGAAGGAACCATTGATTCCGAGCTGTTCGGACACGAGAAGGGGGCTTTTACGGGAGCTATCAGTGACCGTAACGGTTACTTTGCCGAAGCTAACGGAGGAACAATCTTCCTGGATGAGGTAGGAGAGCTGCCGTTATCTACTCAGGCGCGCCTTTTGCGTGTGCTCGAAACAGGAGAGTATATCAAGGTAGGTTCTTCCAAGGTTCAGAAAACGGATGTACGTATTGTAGCGGCAACCAATGTCGATTTTACGGAGGCCATTGCAGACGGACGTTTTCGGGAAGATCTGTATTATCGGTTGAATACGGTTCCTATCAAGGTACCCCCATTGCGTGAGCGTCCCAATGACATCGTTCTGCTTTTCCGGAAATTTGCGTCTGATTTTGCGGAAAAATACCACATGCCTGCCATTCAGCTGACCGAGGATGCGAAGCAGTTGCTGACGGCTTATAGCTGGCCGGGTAATATCCGTCAGCTGAAAAACATTACCGAGCAGATTTCCATTATCGAAACGAATCGTGATATTACTTCCGAGATCCTGCGTAACTATCTGCCGGCGCAGCAGGAATCGCGTTTGCCGGCCTTGTTTGGTGTGAAACCCCAGGGAAACGGAAAAGGATTCGAGAGTGAACGTGAGATTTTATATCAGGTATTGTTTGACATGCGTCGGGATGTAACGGAACTGAAGAAACTGGTTCACGACATCATGGCCGAACGTGGAACATCTGTACCCGCGGGAAGGTCGGCGGATGCAGACTTGCATTATCTGCAGAACGGTTCTGTCAGTCTGGTTTCAGAGCCTCAGCCGGTAGTGATGACCGGGGTGCATCCGGTGAGCAATGTGACGCCGGTGAGCAGTGTGACGCCGGTAAGCAATGTGACTCCGGTGAAACTTACTTCGGGCGATGTATCGGAGGTACAGGATACGGAAGAGTATATCGAAGAGAATCTTTCGCTCGATGAGGTAGAAAAGGAAATGATACGGAAAGCGTTGGAACGTCATCATGGACGGCGTAAGAATGCGGCAAACGATTTAAAAATATCAGAACGAACTCTTTATCGGAAAATAAAAGAATATGGGCTTGATTAAAAAATATTTAGGTATGACGGCAGTCGTGGTATCAGTTTCTTTGTGTGTGCTGACCGCCTGCTCCATTTCGTATAAGTTCAATGGCTCTTCCATTAACTATGAAAAGGTAAAGACAATTTCCTTCGAGAACTTCCCGAATCGCTCGCAGGCTTTCGTATGGGGACCGATGGAATCAATGTTCAATACTTCCTTGCAGGATATTTTCATGCAGCAGACCCGTCTACAGCAGGTGAAGCGTGACGGTGATTTGCAGCTGTCCGGTGAGATTACGTCATACGATGCCTACAATAAAGGGGTAGGTTCCGATGGTTATTCTACCATGGCCGAACTTAAGATGACGGTCAACGTACGTTTTGTCAATAACTCCAATCATGCAGAAGATTTTGAGCAACAATTTTCTGCCAGCCGTGAGTATAACGCTACACAGCAGTTGTCTGCCGTACAGGAGGATCTTGTAACGCAGATGATTGATGAGATAGTCGACCAGATATTCAATGCGACGGTAGCTAACTGGTAATGTATGATGATTCAGCAACAGATGAATGAATGGATTCTGCATCCGGAATCTCTGAATGCAGACAGCTTGCAGGTACTGCGTGACGTGCTGAAGCACTATCCGTACTATCAGACGGCGTGGATTCTGTATCTGAAGAATCTTTTTCTGCTGCACGATGAAACTTTTCAGACGGAACTGCGGAGAGGGGCTTTGTATGTAGCCGACTTGAGCGTATTGTTCTATTACATAGAAGGTGATAAGTTTGTCATTCAGAAGCATGCAGCCGATCAGACGGTAGCCGGCAACGGATCAGATCGTACACTGGATCTGATAGAACGCTTTTTGTCGGAAACGCCTGAGCAGCCGCAACCGTCGGAAGATATTCCATTGGCTGTGGAGGCGAATGTGGATTATACATCTGTATTGATGGATGAGACCGGAAACGGCTCGGAAGGAGAGAATGTTCCTTTGTTGCGGGGCCAGGAACTGATAGACAGTTTTCTTGCTCTCGATCAGAATGGAAAATCGCCTGTCGTACCGGTCGGAGAAAGTCCGGCAGAAACGGTGCAGGATGCCGGACCGGAAGCTTTGCCTTCGGCAGGAGCAATCACTGAAGCGGATAGAATCTCTTTGGAAAGTGAGGAAGAGCAGACCGGAGAGGCGGAAAAAGAACAGCCTGTTCCTGAAGAAGAGGAAGATGAAAGCTATTTTACCGAGACTTTGGCAAAAATATATATCAAACAGCAGCGATATGATAAAGCCTTGGAAATAATTAAAAAATTAAATTTGAAATATCCAAAAAAAAATATTTACTTTGCAGACCAAATAAGGTTTCTTGAGAAACTGATTATTAACGCTAAATCAAAATAAAAGAAAAATGTATTTGTTATTTGTTGTATTAATGGTGCTTGCAGCAATATTGATGTGTTTTGTTGTATTGGTGCAGAACTCTAAAGGCGGTGGCCTTTCTTCAAGTTTCGCTTCTTCCAATCAGATTATGGGTGTACGTAAAACGACGGACTTCATTGAAAAACTGACTTGGGGGCTGGCTATTTTCATGGTAGTTGTCAGTATCGCTACTTCTTATGTGATTCCGACCGCCGCTACAGAATCTTCTGTAATTATGGAACAGGCTGTTAAAGAACAGAAGACCAATCCGCTGAATGCACCTGCGGGATTTGCAGCTCCTAAAACAGACAAGGCTGCTACAACAACGGCTCCTGCTGCCGGTGATTCTACAGCAAACTAATTATGGGCTTAAAAATGGTTTGATAAGGTGGCTTCCGCAGGTGGAAGCCATTTTTTTTGCCGTCTCGTCGGGAAGAGGGAGGATTTTTAGGAGACGGGATGCGTTGCGCTGAAAGAAGGACCGGAGCTTTTGTTGGTAGCGGAGTCTTTTTTATCTACTCAAAACGAACAGGTATCTTAATTGATACGCCTGTTTGTTTTCATTTAGACGAACGGACATCTTTATGAAAACTTCTGTTCGTTTTAATGGCAGAATATCGGATAAACAAAATGGGATATATCCTCGGAAGGATATACCCCATTTTTTATGATCTGATTAAGATGTCCGGCTGGATTATTTCTTGAAGTATCTGTTGTACAAACCTTCGAAACCTTTACCGTGACGAGCTTCGTCTTTAGCCATTTCGTGTACTGTATCATGGATAGCATCCAGATTCAGCGCTTTGGCACGGGTAGCGATACGTTTCTTGTCTTCGCATGCACCGCATTCAGCGTTCATACGTTTTTCAAGGTTGGTTTTAGTATCCCATACGCAGTCACCCAGCAGTTCAGCGAATTTAGCAGCGTGTTCAGCTTCTTCCCAAGCGTAGCGTTTGAAAGCTTCTGCTACTTCTGGATAACCTTCGCGATCTGCCTGACGGCTCATGGCCAGGTACATACCTACTTCTGTACATTCACCCATAAAGTGATTGTTCAAGTCTTTAATCATTTCGTCGTCACAGCCTTTTGCTACGCCGATTACGTGTTCGTCAACGAACTGCAAGCCACTACCTTCTGTAGTTTCTTCCATTTCTTTGAACTTAGAAGCAGGAGCTTTACATAACGGACATTTTTCAGGAGCTGTTTCACCTTCGTAAATGTAACCACAAACTGTACAGATAAATTTTTTCATAACGTTTAAAAGTTTTGAGTTATTAGTTAAATAAATTATTTTTTTAGCTTTACAAGCGTTTGTTTTATTAATTTCCCGAACGACCGGTTTCGGTACAATTCGGACAAATTCCTTTGTAATAACGATGGGCTTCTTCCACAGCAAATCCTTGTTCCTTCAGTTTGTTGATTTCCGAAGCACTTTCATCCATCGGTATGTCGTATATTTTTCCGCATACCTTACATTGAAAATGTGCGTGTGTAGTCATGTCGGCATCAAAGCATGCGTTGCGTTCATCAATTGTCAGCATTTTGGCTGCTCCATGTTCTACAAACAGTTTCAGTGTATTGTATACAGTCGTTTTTGAGAGGGTAGGAATTTCCTGACATAGAGCCATGTAAATCTCGTCAATGCAGGGGTGGGTTCTATGCTTCAATAAGTAATCCATAATGGCAATCCGTTGTACAGACGGCTTAATGTTGTAACTTAACAGGTATTCGTAAATGTTCATACTCTCTTTCAATTCTGTAATTGTTTCAATTTTATTTCAAAGGCAAAGGTACAAACATTTTCCGAATAAACAAATATCTGGGTTCCATTTTGTATTTTTTTGCTTTTAGGTGAAGAATGTTTACCTTTGCAGTGTATATATACATATATTAATATATAAGCTATGAAATTTGGTTTTGTAAAAGTAGCGGCTGCTGTTCCGTCTGTGAAGGTTGCCGATTGTAAGTTCAACGCCCAGCAGGCAGAGAATATGATTGCTGTGGCCGATGGAAAAGGTATCCAGATTCTGGTTTTCCCGGAATTGAATCTGACGGGATATTCATGCGGTGATTTGTTTGGCCAGCAGTTGCTGCTGGAACAGGCCGAGTTTGCATTGATGCGTGTCATGAATAATACCCGGCAATTGGATATTATTTCCATTGTCGGTATGCCGGTTGTGGTAAATACTGCGTTGGTAAATTGTGCCGTGGCCTTCCAGAAAGGGAAGATACTGGGTATTGTTCCGAAAACTTATCTGCCCAATTATAAGGAATTTTATGAACAGCGCTGGTTTGCTCCTTCTACCGCTTTTCCCGAGGAAATGACGGTGCGTCTGTGTGGCCAGTTGGTACCTTTCGGCAGGAACCTGCTTTTTGATACTCCTGATACATGTTTCGGAATAGAAATCTGTGAGGATGTATGGGCACCGATTCCCCCTAGTTCTGAACTGGCACTGAAAGGAGCAGAAATTATCTTTAACCTGTCGGCTGATACTGAAAACATCTGTAAGCATCAGTATCTGAGATCTCTGCTGGCACAGCAGTCTGCCCGTTGTCTGGCGGGGTATGTATTTGCTTCCTGTGGCTTCGGTGAATCGACTACCGATGTAGTGTTTGCCGGGAATGCTTTGATTTATGAAAACGGTACGTTACTGGCGGCTTCCGAACGTTTCTCTTTTGAGGAGCAGCTGATAGCTACGGAAATAGATGTAGAACGTTTGCGTGCCGAACGACAGGTAAATACAACCTTTTCCGGAAGCATGCGCAATTATAAGGAACTTTCCGTGCGACGGATCAGCACGGAACTCGTTGCGGGACGTGACTTGACATTGACACGTCCGGTAGAGGCTCATCCGTTTGTTCCGGAAGGCGGGAAATTATTGGATGCACGTTGTGAAGAGATTTTTTCCATTCAGGTAGCCGGTCTGGCCAAGCGTCTGGTACATACAGGGTGTAAGACTGTCGTGGTAGGTATTTCCGGCGGACTGGATTCTACTCTGGCCTTGCTGGTGTGTGTGAAGGCTTTCGATAAGCTGGGACTTTCGCGTAAGGGAATTGTGGGTATCACCATGCCTGGATTCGGTACGACCGACCGTACTTACAACAATGCTCTTTCGTTGATGGGATCGTTGCAGGTCACCATCGAAACAATCAGTATCAGAGATGCATGTATCCAGCACTTCCAGGATATTGGACAGGATATGTCGAAACATGATGTGACGTATGAAAACGGACAGGCTCGTGAGCGTACACAGATTCTGATGGATTATGCCAATAAGGTAGGAGGACTGGTTATCGGTACAGGTGATTTGTCGGAACTGGCACTGGGATGGGCTACTTACAATGGTGACCACATGTCGATGTATGGAGTGAATGCCAGCATTCCCAAGACACTGGTGCGTTATCTGGTAAACTGGGTGGCTCAGACAGGAGTAGACGCGCTTTCACGCAATACCCTGCTGGATATTATCGATACTCCTATCAGTCCTGAGCTCATTCCTGCCGATGAAAATGGGAATATTAAGCAGAAAACGGAGGATCTGGTAGGGCCTTATGAACTTCACGATTTCTTCCTGTATCATTTTCTGCGTTTCGGTTCGCGTCCGTCTAAAATATTTTTCCTGGCCGAAATAGCTTTCAGGGGCGTTTATGATAGTACGACCATAAAAAAATGGCTGACTAATTTCTGCCGGCGTTTCTTCAACCAGCAGTTCAAACGTTCTTGCCTGCCGGACGGACCGAAGGTAGGTTCGGTTTCCTTAAGCCCGCGTGGTGACTGGCGTATGCCGAGCGACGCTTGTTCGGAGTTGTGGTTAAAGGAGTGTGAGGAGTTGCAGGGATAATTCCCTGGTGAGGTTCCTGGATGAAATAAGAATCCCCTTATTCTCCGTTTTGCAGCTGATGCGCAGAACGGAGAATGAGGGGATTTTTTATGTAAGCGTTTATGTGATCTGTCTGGCACCGGGAATTATTCCTGCCATCCGCCACCCAAGGCTTTGTATAGATTGACCATGGAGATTTGTTTGTCTCGTACGGCATTGCTTAAACCAATCTGTGCGTCGAGGTATCCACGCTGTGCGTCAAGCAAGTCCATGTAGCCGATCACTCCGTTGATGTATTGAAGTTGGGCCAGATCCAGTGCGCTCTTGGAAGCCTGTTCCAGACGGAGGCGGGTGTCGTAGATTTCTTTGGTCTTATTGAACGCTACGATGGCATTTCGGGCGTCCTTGAAGGCATTCAATACGGCTTTTTCGTAGCTGTAGACCGCCTGTTCGTAAGCTGCCTTTTTAGCTTTCAGATTTGCCCGGTTCTTACCCATGGCGAAAATAGGCTGGAGCAGTGTTCCACTCAGCAAGTGGTAAGGAGATTTCAGCAAGTCAACCAGTTCTTCACTTTCTGCACCCAGATGGGCAGTCAGTGTGATACGGGGAAACAGATTTGTAAAGGCTACTCCTACTTCTGCATTGGCTGCAATCAACGTCTGTTCGGCTGATCTGACATCCGGACGTCGTTCCAGCAACGTTGACGGAAGTCCGATAGGAAGGCTTGCCGGCAGGATTACATCTTCCGGAAGTACACTCCGTTGGATGTCATGGGGATAATCTCCGGTGAGGAAGGCAATTTCATTTTCCTTTAAGGCAATTGATTTCTCCAGATCCGGTACCAGTGTAGCCGTACGAGCCAATTCCACCTGCGCCTGACGGAAGGCCGTTTCGTTGGTCAGACCTCCTTCGTAACGTATACGGGCCAGCCGGAGACTTTCTCTACGGGCATCGACTGTTTGCTTGACAATAGACAGTTCGTTGTCGAGTGCTACCAGCTCAAAATATGACTGTGCCAACTGGGCGATCAGGCTCATTTTCAGAGCCCGCTGGTTTTCGACGGAAGCCATGAACTGTGCCATGCTTTTGTCTCTTGCCCAGCGCAGATTGCCCCATAAATCAAGTTCCCAACTGATTACTCCCTTTAAGTCGAACTGATTGTCAGGGTTGTATTTATGTCCTCCGTAGTTGTCGGCTTCTTTTTCGGCATAGACTCTGGCGTTGACTTGAGGAAACAGGTTGGCAAAATCAATCCGTTTGATAGCGGCCAGTTCTTTTATTCGGGCAGCAGCGATGAGCATGTCTTTGTTGTACGATAGGCTTTTGCGGATAAGCGTCTGTAAAGTAGTGTCCTTATATAGCTGTTCCCAAGGATAGTCGGCTATAGAAGCACTGTCTACATTCTTATCATCCAGCTGTTCCGGCAAGTTCAGCTCCGGACGTGTATAGTGTTTGCCTAACTGGCAGCTTCCCATGAGCAGGGAGGCCGTCAGTATAAAAAGAATATGCGAGGTGTGTATAATTTTTTTCATGTGCAAATCATTTAGCATGTTTGGTCTTGAGCTTTTTCGTTGCTTTGTAAATCATTACAAAGAAGAAAGGTACTAGGATGATACCGACAGTGACGGCTACAATCATTCCGAAGAATACACCCGTACCGATAGCCTGGCGGCTGGCAGAACCCGGTCCGGTGGCAATGACCATCGGAACCATACCCAGAATGAACGCCAGTGAAGTCATCAGGATCGGACGGAAACGCAGATGTGCCGCATACAGGGCTGCTTCTACAATATCTTTTCCTTTATCTACTTCGTCTTTGGCAAATTCAACAATCAAAATGGCATTCTTGGCTGCCAGACCAATCAGCATGACCAGACCGATCTGGAAATAGGTATCGTTTTCGAGTCCGCATATCGTAATACCCAGATAGGCTCCCAGTACCGCTACCGGAAGAGAAATCAGTACGGCTACCGGAATTGTCCAGCTTTCATACAGGGCTGCCAGGAACAGGAACACAAAGAGGAATACCAATGCAATGATGACGCCGGTCTGTCCGCCTGCCTGTTTTTCCTGGTAGGAGAGTCCGCTCCATTCTACGCCGATATTGTCCGGCAGCTTTTCACGGGCTATCTGTTCCAGAATATCCATGGCCTGTCCGGAGCTGGCTCCGTTGGCGGTTGTACCACGAATGACGGAGGTATTGAACATATTGAAGCGCTTGATACTTCCCGGTCCGGTAGTGTATTCTGTTGTTCCCAGTGCGGTCAGTGGAATCATGCTGTTATCGCTGCCTTTTACGAAGAAAAGTCCGATGTTGTCACGGTGTTCACGGTAAGGCGCCTCTGCCTGAATGTATACACGGTAGATACGGTTGAACATATTAAAGTCGTTGACATATACTGAACCGGTATATGCTTTCATGGTAGCAAAAACATCCGACATCGGTACGCCTGCCAGTTTTACCTGGTCGCGGTCTACATCGAAATACAGTTGCGGAATTTCTGCCTGTAGCGAAGTAGAAAGTCCGGCCAGTTCTTTACGCTGGGATGCATAATGCATCAAGGTATCGGTGGCTCGTACCAGATCATCGTATGTCGCATCTCCACGGGCTTCAAGCTGCATTTCGAATCCTCCCGAAGTACCCAGACCCGGGATAACCGGTGGGGTAGAAAGGTAGACCTTGCATTCCGGATATTCCTTTAATTCGTTTTGGACGGATTCCATGATCTGGTCAATCGTGGTATTGTCGCGCTCTTTCCATTCTTTCAGAATGACAGTCAGCTGGCTTCGTGCCTGGCTGGTACCTACACGGGGGCTGGTACCTGATACATTCTGCACATACTCGATAGCCGGGTCTTTCATCAGGAAATCGATAGCGCGGTCGGTCACCTTGCGGGTTCTTTCCAGTGTCGTACCTTCCGGAAGCTCTATTTCTATGGTGAAATAGCCTTGGTCTTCGGTGGGAAGGAAACTGGTTGGTACAGCCTTATGGAGTACGAAGATGAAGATGAGTACCATGCCGAATGCGGACATTACCCGGCGTGGGTGTTTTACAACCCGTTTAATGGCATTCACATAACGGTTGTTCCCGATATTTAACCATTTGTTGATTGTTCTGAAAACGATGTTTTTAGGTTTATTGGGGTCTGTCGGTTTCAAAATCAGTGAGCACATTACAGGGCTTAGCGTCAAGGCAACTACCGTAGAAAGAATTACTGATACGGCAATGGTTACACTAAACTGACGGTACAGCTGACCGGTGATACCGGAAAGAAAACTTACCGGAACAAATACGGCGGCCAGTACCAGTGAGGTGGCAATCAGGGCTCCGGTCAGTCCTTCCATGGCTTTCTTTGTCGCATCGTATGGGCTGAGGTGCTCTTCTTCCATCAGATGTTCCACATTTTCTACTACTACGATGGCATCGTCTACCACGATACCGATGGCCAGAATCAATCCTAAAAGAGTCAGCATGTTGAGTGAGAACCCAAATATCAGCATGAATCCGAACGTACCGATCAGAGATATAGGAACTGCTACCAGCGGTATGACTGTAGCTCTCCAGCTTTGAAGAGACAGGAATACCACCACAATAACCAGGAAAAGGGCCTCGAACAATGTCTTGTATACTTCGTGAATAGATTCCGAAATATAGGTTGTCATATCAAAAGGAATTTCGTAATGCATTCCTTCGGGGAAATTCTTGCTGATTTCTTCCATGGCTTCTTTTACCTTTTCTGCTACGTCCATGGCATTGGCTCCTGGAAGCATATAAATACCCAGAACGGCGGCATTTCCTCCGTTGATACCACTTTCTGTGCTGTAAGAAGAAGCTTCCAAAGAAACACGTGCTACATCACGCATCCGAATCATGGATCCGTCTGCGTTGGCACGCAACACGATTTCCTCGAACTGGCTTACGGAAGACAGACGTCCTTGCGCTGTAATAGGAATGGTGATATCCAATCCATCTACCGGCTGCTGTCCAAGTACTCCGGCAGCTGATTCACGGTTTTGGTCTTTCAGTGCATCCTGTACATCTTTTACAGTCAGACCGAAATTGGCCAGTCTGGCCGGGTCTACCCAGATCTGCATGGCGTAATAGCGGCTACCGATATTGGATACACGTCCTACTCCTGGAATACGGCGTAACAGGTCGAGTACGTTGATGGTGGCAAAATTACTCAGATAAATCTCATCAAATTTTGGATCTTCCGAAGTCAAACAGATGGTCATCAACTGGCTGGCTGCCTGTTTCTCTACCGAAATACCATTTTGGATAACTTCTGCCGGCAGACGGGATTCGGCCAGCTTTACACGGTTCTGGATTTCTACGGCTGACAGGTCGGCATCGGCCGAAATGTCAAATGTTATGGTGGCAGAGAATCCTCCGGAATTGGAACTGTTGGACTCCATATACAGCATTCCTGGTGTACCGTTCAGCTCTTGTTCGATGGGGGTGGCGACCGCTTGTGATACTGTGACGGCGCTGGCTCCCGGATAAGATGCGCTGATTTTTACTACCGGTGGTGTGATTTGCGGGTACTGGTCAATTGGAAGCATCATCAAGCCGATGATACCGAGTATGACAATCAATATGGAAATGACAGCTGAAAATACAGGTCTGTCAATGAAAAAAGTTACTTTCATACGGATAGGGAATTAGGGATTGGGTTATTCCTCTTTTTGGGTGGCCGGTTGTTCAGTCGCTACCCGGATTTTGATACCCGGTGTCAATTTGTTGTAACCTTCACATACTATCTGCTCACCCGGTACCAGACCACGTTCCACTACGATATTGTTTTGGAATTCAGGTCCCATTTCTATAAAACGCTTTTCTACGGTCGAATCGCGGCGCATGACGTAGATGTAAGCACCACCCTTTTCGATGATCAATGCCTTTTGGGGAACTACTGTGGCATTTTCGCGTACATCCAATAGTAATTTTACTTTTGTAAACTGTCCGGGAAGCAGTACATGGTCGGGATTGGCCATCTCTGCACGTACAGAAAACGTTCCTGTTTTAGGATTTACCTGGGGTTCTGCGAAATCAACAAGTCCTTTATGATCGTATACACTGTTGTCGGGAAGGGTAATGGTTACGGTAGGTTGCCACGAGCGGTTTTCCACCTGCTGTCCAATCATGACGTTACGTTCCTTGCTTTTCAGGTAATCCAGTGCCGTCATACTGAAATCTACCAATACCGTATCACTTTTTACGATGGTAGCCAGCAGAGATTTTCCGGATGTACCTACGAGTGTCCCCAAGTCTACGTGGCGTTCGCTGATATGTCCGGATATAGGAGAGCGTACAATGGTATATCCCAGTTCCAGTTCGGCCTGATCAAGGTCAGCCTTGCTCATACCTACACTGGCTACGGCCGATTCGTAGGCGGCTACGGCATTGTCCAGGTCCAATTGGCTGGCTGCATTCTGTTCATACAAAGGGCGTATACGTTCCAGGTCGCGTTCCGCTTTACGTGCCTGCGCTTCGTCTTTTTTCAGTTGTGCTCTCACGCGGTCGGCTTTGGCGCGGTACTGGTCTTGGTTGATGACGAACAGAACCTGGTTACGCTTAACGTATGTACCTTCTTCAAACAGCATTTTTTCCAGGAACCCTTCCACACGGGCTCTGACTTCTACAAATTGCTGGGCACGGATTCGTCCGACATATTCTCCATAGATCTCAACATCTTGTTTCTGTACGGGCATGATACTTACGATAGGTGCTTCAGGTATCGTTTCTTTTTCCCGGGTCAGATACAGATATAAGCCTATAATGATTAATACTCCGACAATTGCATAAATAGTTTGTTTCTTCTTTACTTTTAGGTCTCTCCTAGTTAAAAATCGTTTCATAAAATTATATTAATTAGTTGGATGCCGGAAAAATCTGAACAAGACTTGTGCCAGAATCTACGGCATTTTGTTTTTACTTGTAAATCAGAATGTAACAAAAATTACACAGTGTGGAATTTTTGAGAATTTGGAGGAAATGGTGTGGATTTTTTCTACAGTTGTGGTGTGGAACACATTTTTTCTATATATTGATTTATGCGTTTGATAAATTGGGTCTCAGAGAAATTCTCTCCATAAATGTTTGATAGCGGCTATCGGATGATAGATGATCATGCGTGGACCTGCATATCGCATGACAACCTGCATTTGTTTTTTCAAATGCGGTTTGTAGCAGTGAATGCTACATAGTCTGCAGGTCTTTTTGTTTTCCTGAAAAGGACACCTGGACAACCGTTCGTGTGCATATTTCAACAGCGTTTTACAGGAATCACAAAGTTCCTTGTTACCTTCCTTTTGCCGGCAGTATAAGCGAATCATCAGTTCTACAGTTTCCTTCTCTTCTTGTATGCGTAAAAGTTTATGCATCTTTTCTTCAACTTCATTTTACAAAGGTAGAAATAAAAGGAAATTTTTCATAACTTTGCAACCAGAAAAAATTCTTAAATAAACATGATATTAGAGGAACATTTAGAGACAACTGTCAAAGTTCACGATCAACAGTTGCACCGTAGAGTGGATCTACTGCTACGCACCGGAAAAGTATTGGTTGAAAGTATGGCCGATTCTAACCGTATAGTAAGAAACATGAAACGTACGGCTGCTTATTTGGGTATCCCTGAAGATAAGCTCCATATCAATGTCAGTTTTACGATGCTGATGGTAAATGTCAGTGATGGTGATTATTCATTTACGAAGTTTCAGCGCATAGAGACTCACGGAGTTAATATGAATGCCATTACAGACATCAGCAAGCTTTCGTGGCGTGCCATCGAGAACGATTACTCGCTCGATCAGTATGAGGAAGAACTGGAAAAGATCCGTACAAAGAAACGTAATTATACGCCCTGGCAGGTGGCTATTGGTGCGGGTTTTGCGTGTGGTGGATTCTGTATTCAGTTTGGTTGTGACTGGATGGCTTTTCTGTATGCTTCCATTGCCGCTATCCTGGGTATGCGTCTGCGTGCCATCTGTAACGAGTCGGGATTGAATCATTATATGGGAATTGCCATTGCGGCTTTTGTTTCGACCATGATTGCATGGGCCAGTACCTTGCTCCCGGCTTCCTGGACCTCTACTCCCTGGCATCCGTTATTGGCTTGTGCCCTCTTCATCGTTCCGGGCGTACCGCTGATCAACTTTGTCGACGATATGTTGGATAATTATATTCAGGTAGGTATTGTGCGTGCCATGAATACATTGCTGATGGTTACGGCAATGGCTTTTGGTATTGCTTTTGCCGTGAAGCTTTGTAATATCGGTGATTTCTTTCCAACCATCAGCATGGTTCCTCATCATAACTATATAGAATATGCAATAGCCGCGGCTATATCAGCAATGGGATTCTCGATGATCTTTAATATCCAGCCCAAGTTGCTTTGGGTAGTTGCCATCGGTGGTATTATTGCGGTTTGTACCCGTAATTTTGTAAATCTGGGTCCTTCTACCAATAATGTCGGTTTGGATATGGGGCTGGTAATAGGCTCTTTCAGTGGCGCTACGCTGGTGAGTTTGATTGCTATAAAGGCTGTTCACTGGTTTCATGTACCTAATCATGTGCTGACCATTCCTTCGGTTATTCCGATGATTCCGGGAGTGTTGATGTATCGCATGCTGTTTGGTCTGATTAATATCAATGTAAAGAGTGTAGATGAAATTACTCCGCTGATGAAGGCGATAGAAAGTGGTATTAATTCGGGGTTGGTAATCATGGTAATTGCCATAGGAGTTGCCATTCCGAATATCTTTGGCCGCCGTTACATCGCGCAGTCCAAGAATAAGCGTCTGGCTGCTATCTTAAAGGAACGTAAGGCCCGTGGTAAATTTATAGAGTGGTAATAGCATTGTAACTTGATAAGTATAACGGAAGTTTAAGGCAGATTTTCTGTTTAAACTTCCGTTTTCATTTTGTTACTTCCCGGCTTTTTCCTATTTTCGTAGTGTAATAAGATTGTTTACACATTAAAACTTAGTATGTATGATTAGATTAAATGTTTTTATTCAGGTAGAAGAAAAGAATCATGAAGCCGTAGTACTTGCAGCCAAAGAGCTGGTTGAGGCTTCCTTAAAAGATAAAGGTTGTGTAGCCTATGATTTGTTTCAGAGTACTACACGTCCGGATGTACTGATGATTTGCGAAACATGGGCTGATGAGGCTTCTTTGAGCGCTCATGAGGCAAGTACACATTTCACTACACTGGTTCCTAAAATTCAGTCTCTGGCAGCCATGAAGCTTGAGAAATTTGCTTTCTGATCAGCCAGGTAAGAAAAGCTCACCATAAGGCCCGTTCCGTATTCAGAATAATGAAGTTGGAGCAGGCCTTTTTTATGTGATTTTATTCCGTTAAAACTGCCGGAGTTCTTTATTGGTGGCTGGGGAGTGGGAGCTTTTCCGGTATCTGATTTGAGAATCTGGTTGATTTAAATATACGGTTTTCTTCATATCCGTAAGAAACGGTTTTGAAGCCGTCAAACTGATTGAGGTTGTTCCGGACTTTATATTCATGACAGGTCCGATGGTTGGATTTGTACGTCAATAGATCTTTGTAGAAATGATCTTTTTTATTCCGCAATCGATGAATCCGGTTTATTTTTCAGATTTTATTTGGGTTATATAGATGATGGTTTTTCCAACCGGTAAATCTTAAGTCTGCATAGTAATCGTTGTTGATATGCTTGGGGGTGATCTAGTTGTATTGGTTTTAAGGTATAAAAAAAGACCGCACACGTAAAAATGTGCAGTCCTTTTCATTTTATGTGGAGAAATAATGATTATTTCTTACCTTCCAACTGTTCTTTCAAAGCAGCCAGTGCGTCGATGTCACCCAGTGTAGTTGAAGCTGCCTGGTTCTGAATCATCGGAGTTTCTTCTTTCTTAGAAGCTTTCTTTGCTTTCTTTTCTGCTTTTTCTTCAGCTTTTGCAGCGTCTTCGAAGATACGGCTGTGAGACAAGATGATACGTTTTGCATCTTTGTTGAATTCGATTACCTTGAACGGCAATTTTTCTTCCAACTGAGCCTGTGAACCATCTTCTTTTACCAAGTGTTTCGGAGTAGCGAAACCTTCAACACCGTAAGGCAATGCTACTACAGCACCTTTATCCAGCATTTCGATGATTGTTCCTTCGTGAACTGAACCTACAGTGAATACAGTTTCGAATACATCCCATGGATTTTCTTCCAACTGCTTGTGGCCCAAGCTCAGACGACGGTTTTCCTTGTCGATTTCCAGAACTACTACATCGATGTCTGCACCAATCTGAGTAAATTCTGACGGGTGTTTAATCTTCTTAGTCCAAGACAGGTCTGAGATGTGGATCAGTCCGTCTACACCTTCTTCGATTTCTACGAATACACCGAAGTTAGTGAAGTTACGTACTTTTGCAGTGTGCTTAGAACCTACAGGGTATTTTTCTTCGATAGTTTCCCATGGATCCGGTTTCAGCTGTTTGATACCCAAAGACATCTTGCGTTCGTCGCGGTCCAGAGTCAGGATGACAGCTTCTACTTCGTCGCCTACTTTCATGAAGTCCTGAGCTGAGCGCAGGTGCTGTGACCAAGACATTTCTGATACGTGGATCAAACCTTCTACGCCCGGAGCGATTTCGATGAATGCTCCGTAGTCAGCCATAACGACAACTTTACCTTTTACGTGGTCACCAACTTTCAAGTTAGGATCCAATGCATCCCATGGGTGCGGAGTCAATTGTTTCAGACCCAATGCGATACGTTTCTTTTCGTCGTCGAAGTCCAAGATAACTACGTTCAACTTCTGATCCAGCTGAACAACTTCGCGAGGATCGCTTACACGGCCCCAAGACAAGTCTGTGATGTGGATCAGACCGTCTACGCCGCCCAAGTCGATGAATACACCGTAAGATGTGATATTCTTGACAGTACCTTCCAGTACCTGACCTTTTTCAAGCTTGCTGATGATTTCTTTCTTCTGCTGTTCCAATTCAGCTTCGATAAGAGCCTTGTGAGAAACAACAACGTTCTTGAATTCCTGGTTGATCTTGACAACCTTGAATTCCATAGTCTTGCCTACGAATACATCGTAGTCACGGATAGGTTTCACATCAATCTGAGAACCCGGCAAGAATGCTTCAATACCGAATACGTCAACAATCATACCACCCTTAGTGCGGCACTTGATGTAACCCTTGATAATTTCTTCGTTTTCAAGAGCTGCGTTTACACGATCCCAAGAACGAGTAGCACGAGCTTTCTTGTGAGACAGGATCAACTGACCTTTTTTGTCTTCCTGGTTTTCGATGTATACTTCTACAGTATCACCTACTTTCAAATCCGGATTGTAACGGAATTCGCTCAATGGAATAATACCATCTGATTTGTAGCCGATGTTTACAACAACTTCACGTTTGTTCATTGCGATTACAGTACCGTCTACAACCTCACGGTCGTTTACTTTGTTCAGTGTGCTGTCGTAAGCTTTTTCCAGATCTTCTTTGCTTACATTGGTTGTTGCATCACCATTTTCATACGCATCCCAGTTGAAATCTTCAATGGGAGCCATGTGCTTTAAGTTTTCCATTAAATAAAAATTGTTTTTAAAATAATTAATTGTGTTAGACTTTATGTAGATTATCTAATTCGGGCGCAAAATTAGAATAAATTTCTGATATAGAAAAGATATTGAGCTTTTTTTAGAAATTTACATGCAGAAAATATTGAACCCGGCTGGTCTTTTGGAATAAACCTGAAAAGCAGGGCCCTTTCCGGTATTGTCCGGCAAGGGCCCTACAGGAGAATCATGAACGGTAGAGCTTATTTTTCAAGCAGATAGTCGATTGTGGTAACGACTCTTACGTTTTTGATGTACGGAGTATTCGGGTCGCGGTCAGTAATGCTGAATTGTCCTTGTGAGGCGTTTTTGATTTTCCCGAGTTGACTGCCGGAATCTTTTGCAAATTTTTGGGCGGCTTCACGGGCATTCCGGGTTGCTTCTTCAATCATCCGAGGTTTGATCTTGTTCAGGCTGGTGTATTCGTATACTATATTATAACGGTAATCGCCCGACGTGATGGCTACCCCTCGTTTCAGCAGTTCACCTTGTTCGGAAATCAGTTTCCGTACGAGGTCTGTCTTGTTGGAGTTGACGGTAATGACGCTCGTTACGTTGTAGCGGTAGGGAGTATCCCGGTCGCCGCTATACCGTTCGGCTTTCATGTCGATGATTTCGGGAGCGTTTACGCTGATTTCTTTTTCGTCGATACCTTGTTCTTTCAGAAACTGGATAATGGTCTGGTTGTTCTGCTTGATGTCATCATACAAGGTGTTCAGGTCGTTTCCCAGGTTTTTGTAGACCAGGGGCCAGATTACCTTATCGGCCTGTACTTCCATTTCGGCCAGTCCTTTTACGGTGACGGTCCGGTCTTTGGCTGCAAATGTATTCAGCCCTTGCTGGATAAAAAATCCGGATAATGCAAGTCCTATCATGATGAGGACTGCTTCAATTCTTAAATTCTTCATGGCGTTTGGTTTAAAAAGTGGTTATTTGGTTTGATTGGTATGCTTTAAGGCTTCCGATACATTCCCGTATTTTTGCAGGAGCAGGCGGGCTTGTTCTTCAGGCAGATGAGCCATTTTCATGATGATGCGGACTCCTCGTTCTGTCAGTTTCCGGTTGTTGAGCTGCATGTTTGTCATGTTGTTTCCTTGTACTCTTCCCAGTTTGATCATCAGTACTGTGCTGATCATGTTCAGAATCATTTTCTGTCCCGTACCACTTTTCATGCGTGAACTTCCGGTAATGAATTCCGGTCCGACAATCATTTCGATCGCTACCTGGGCAGTTTCGGAAAGCGGGGAGTGGGGATTGCTGCTGATTCCGGCTGTAAGCAATCCGTGTTTTCTCGCTTCGCGGATTGTTCCGACGACGTAGGAAGTTGTTCCCGAAGCCGAGATACCTACCAGACAGTCTTTATCGTTGGGATGGTAGGTGAGCAAGGTATTCCATCCTTCTTCCGGCTGGTCTTCAGCCTGTTCTACGGCATGGCGTAAAGCCCGGTCTCCTCCTGCAATGATACCGATAACCGTGTCTTCGGGCATGCCGAAGGTAGGAGGAATTTCTGAGGCGTCGAGTACGCCCAGCCGCCCACTTGTGCCGGCACCGATATAAAACAATCGTCCGCCTTCCTGAATACGGGGAATGGCCTGTACGATGAATTGCTCGATTTGTGGCAGGCATAACTCTACAGCATCGGCTATCCGGTGATCCTCCCGATTGATGTCACGAAGCAGATCGTGTACGGACTGATGTTCCAGGTGATCGTACAGGGAGTTTTCTTCGGTTATTTGTCTGAATGTCATGATACGTTCTGCATTGAAAAATGATAGACAGCCAGTTCCTCAATCGGATTTTTGACGAACCGGCCGGTTGTCAGTCGTAATTCTGACAGGCAGGAACGGATTTCTTCCTGAAAGTACCATGCTACGGATCCGGTGAATGATACGGGATCTTTTTTCTCATAGAGCAATACGTTTCGCTTCAGGAATGCGGTGAAGCTGTCCGTTAGTAATTTTCTTATTTCCGGCATTTCCCGGTGTTCATATATATATGGTGTCAGGCTTGCCAGAAACCGGTTGGCTTGTGGTTGTCTGTATACTTTTTCCAGTATGTCGGGGAGAGTCAGGTTATATCTTTCCAGAAAATCTTCTGTCAGTGAAACCGGTAGTTGCCGCTTCAGGCAGTCGCTCAGGAAATGTTTGCCCAAATAGGCTCCGCTTCCTTCATCTCCCAGGATATAGCCCAGTGGAGAGATGTTTTCCACGATGTTTGTACCGTCATACAGGCAGGAGTTCGATCCTGTTCCCAAAATACATGCAATGCCGGCAGTCCGCTGGCAGAGCGCACGTGCGGCTCCCAACAGGTCGGATGCTGCTTCGATGTGCGCGTGCGGGAATATGTGGTGCAGGGGATCACTGATTTCTTTGGCCCGTTCGGGGGTACATCCGGCTCCGTAGAAATAAATAGCCGTACAGTCTGAAGATGCGGATGACGGCAGTTGAGGCATCAGTTGTCTGCTGATGATTTCTTCTATGTATTGGGTATCCATGTGGAATGGATTGATACCTTCCGTATGAATAAGTTTCTGGCTGGAAAGTTCCGTTCCGAAACTCCAGTCTGTTTTTGTCGCTCCGCTGTCTGCTATCAGTATCATGGTATGTGTTAGTTTTTTGCGTTTCGACAAATATAGTGAAAAAAAGACTGGTTGTATCTTTATTTCTGTTATTTAAGGTGTATAAACAAAAATCACGGTATTTTCCTGAAACAGGATAAATGCCGTGATTCCTTTAATTGCCGGTAGATGGAATGTATCAATGGCAGTGACCGCATCCGCCACCGCAACATCCGTCTTCGTCGTGGCTTTCATGTCCACCGCAACCGCCGCCGCAACCTTCGCATCCGCCACCGCAGCCCTCGCCGCTCATGGCACTTACCAGGCTTTCTATTTCTTTGTTGGTTGCATCGCGCATTTCGATAACGTTTCCTTCGAAAATCAGGTCTTTTCCTGCATGCGGATGATTCAGGTCGAGTACAACTTTGTCGTCTGTAATTTCACCTACGTTGGCATAGAAATGATTTCCTTCCTGGTCGTTCAGCATGATGATGTTTCCCGGAAAGATATTTTCTTCGTCAAAATTGCCGTCAGGATCACAGAACATAGATTTGGGAACCTGGCGTACACCGTCTTCATCGCGTTCTCCGTATGCTTCGTTGCATGGAATGGTAAAGTTGAAGGAATCTCCCTGTGAAAGAGCCAGGATTTCCTTTTCAAATCTTTCCAGTGTGTAGCCCAGGCCTGAAATGAACTGGAACGGATGTTCTGCCGGTGCTTCTTCCAGCATTTCTTTTTTGCCGTCAGTGATAGCGTACAGTTTGTATGCTACAGTGATGTATTTATTTTCCATGTTTTGATATAAAATAATGATTTAGTTATTCTAAGCTTGCAAAGCTACGAAATAAAAATCGTATTTCCGTACTCTGTCGATAAAAATGATATTAAAAAAAGCAGATGCTTCTTTAACTGGATTATTGTCGGTTGGGGTTGGAGCATGGTCACTTCCGGTAAGAGACGTAGTGAAATCGTAATATCTGTTGGGACATGGTCGCATTATTAATGGTGTAAGAACTACATTTATCCGTTCGTGATTTCGTGTAACGATATGTTAATATATCTGTAATGAAAGGAACAAGCCCAAGGAATATGTTTGCGCCAGAATCTAAATCATTTATGTTTTATGCTTAAGAGCTATACAAAGAAATTAATTGGGGGGAATCACAAGCGTAACTTTGTTTGTGCCTCTTTATTGTTGGTAAATGCAATGGCATTTGCGGGAGATAAGATTACAGGTATTGTGAAAGATGCCAGTGGAGAGCCGCTGGTCGGGGTAAGTATTGTTGAGGTTGGAACGAACAAGGGAACCATTACCGATATAGACGGTAAGTATACGCTGGAGGTAGCGCCGAATGCGAAGTTAAGGTTCTCGTATGTCGGATTTGCCGACAAGGAAGTGGCTGCCAGATCAGGCAAGGTGGTTGTTTTGGCAGAAGATAATAAGGTGCTGAATGAAGTTGTGGTAGTAGGGTATGGCAGTATGCGTCGCAAGGATGTGACCAGTTCCATTACCACTGTGAAATCGGAAGACCTGAATGTGGGTGTGATGACGACTCCGGCACAGATGCTTCAGGGAAAGGTCGCGGGGCTGGTTGTATCGACAAGCAGTAATCCCAATGAATCGCCGGCCATTACATTGCGCGGTGCATCTACTTTGAGAACGGGCGACGCCATGCAGCCTTATTATGTGGTAGATGGAGTGCCGGGAGTCGACTTGTCACTGATTTCGGCAGATGATATAGCTTCTATCGATGTGCTGAAAGATGCTACGGCAACGGCTATTTATGGCTCCAAGGCTGCCAATGGCGTTATTATCGTAACGACCAAGAAAGGAAAGACCGGAGCGGCTCATGTGAGTTATAATGGATATGTGGCCGTAGAAAATGTGGCGAAAGACCTGGACTTGGCTACTGCGGCCGATCTGCGCAACTATGCGAAGGCCAACAATTTTGAGCTGGTCAATGATGAAGGGGCTAATACCGACTGGCAGAAAGAGGTGGAACGGACCGGGTTTTCGCACAATCATAACCTGGCTGTGAGTGGAGGTAACGATAAATCGAACTACAATGTCAGTCTGAATTATTTGAGCCATGAAGGTGTGATTACCGGAACCGACATGGAACGCTTTACGGCAAGAGCGTTGGCGCAGTCGGAAGTGCTGAAGGATCACTTGACATTGTCTCTCGGAGTAAACGCCAGCCAGACTACAAGCAATGAGGTTCCGACCGGATCCAACGGAGCCAGTGTGGCGGACGCCATGGTGTATTATTCGCCTACACAGCCTGTGAAGAATGAAGACGGTTCCTGGTTCCGTTCCAATAGTGTCTCACAGTATTATAATCCGGTGTCAATGATTTATGAAGACATCCAGAAAACCGTATATAAACGGATGCAACTGACCGGTAAGGCCGATCTTAAAATCATTGACGGACTGACTTGGAGTGCCAATTTCTCGTACATGGCCGATCAGAGTACGCAGAGTATTTATCATTCTACCCAATCGCAGATTGTAAACAGCAACGGTGAGGCTACCCGTAATACATACTTTGGCAACAAGAAGGTTTTCGAAACCTATGGTAATTACCAGAAGACTTTTGCCGGAAAGCACCGGCTGGGTGTCATGGTAGGATATTCCTGGGAAGAAACCAATACAAACGATGGATTCGGTGTTACGGTAAAGGATTTCTATAACGATTATGTGAAATATTACAACCTGAGTTATGCGAATACAATCGATGGAATGAATGGAGTAGAGAGCGGGGCAGAATCTACTCTTCGTATGATTTCACTGTATGGACGTGCCAATTACTCGTTCGACAGCAGATACAATTTCCAGGCTACGTTGCGCCGGGATGGTTCTTCGGCTTTCGGCAGGAACAACCGGTGGGCTACTTTCCCTTCCGTATCGGCTTCCTGGCGGTTGAGTGAAGAAGAGCTCATAAAGAACCTGCACGTTTTCGATAACCTGAACTTGCATCTGGGGTATGGCGTCAGCGGTAACTCTCTGGGATTTGATGCTTATACGGCTTTGCAGACGTATGGTGTTTCCGGATGGTTCCAGTATACAGACGCCAACGGCGTGACTTCGAACAAACACACTTTGGGAGCAACCAGTAACGCAAATCCGGACCTGAAGTGGGAACGTACCGGTATGTTTAACATCGGACTCGATTTCGGTTTCTTCAACAATCGCTTGAATGGTACCATTGAGTATTACGACAAACGGACATCCGACCTGATTTATTACTATCCGGTATCTACCAATCGTTATCCGTTCGGTACAATGACAGCCAATGTAGGTGATATAAGCAACAAAGGTATCGAAATAACGATCAATGCTGTTCCTGTAAGGACAAAAGACTTTACCTGGGAAACTACCTTGAATCTTTCACACAATAAGAATGTGGTGGAGAAGCTTTCCAATCAGTTGTTCTCGGTAGATTATATTCCTCAGGCGGATGCAAACATCGCAAGTAATTCGGGGGTAAATATCCAGCGTATCATGGAAGGATGTCCGATCGGGCAGTTCTATACTTACGAATGGGCCGGATACAATGAAGATGGAATCTCACAGTTCTATGTGCACGATCCGGAAACCGGCGAGCGTACCGGCGAGACAACCATTCAGCCTACTGAAACAGACCAGACAAAGACGGGTAGCGCCCAGCCTAAGCTTACTTATGGATGGAACAATACACTGACTTACAGAAACTGGTCTCTGAATATGTTCTTTCAGGGTGTTTTGGGAAATAAGATCTTCAATGTTCTCCGGGCACAGTACAATACTGTCAGTCTTATCTCGCAAGGAAAGAATGTATTGAAGGAAGCGCTTACCGATCAGAAATACGGCGATGTAAATGCCCAGTATCCGTCCGACAGATACCTGGAGAATGGCAGCTACCTGCGCCTCTCTACACTGACACTGGCTTATAACTTCGGAAAAATATCCGACTGGGCCAGCAATCTGTCAATCTATGCTACCTGCAACAATCTCTTTACCGTTACGGGATATAAGGGAACAGATCCTGAAGTTTCTTTGGGAGGGCTGACTCCCGGTATTCAGTGGCGTGATAATTATTACCCTCATACACGTACTTTTATGTTGGGCCTGAAAGTCAATTTTTAATCTGATAAAGAATATAGTATAAAGCAATGAAAAAATACATGAAAATGACTTTTGCCGCAGCAATGGTTTCTCTGGCGGCAAGTTGTACCGATCTGGATGTAGACGTCAAATCACAATATGTGGAATATCCGACCGAATCGGAAGTGGCACTGGAGGCAAAGATGGCCGATGTCTATTATGCCTTCCGCAGTGCGTTGGGTAATAAATACAACCGTTATCAGACATTCTCTTCCGACGAGGCTTCGGGTATCAGTTTCGACGGCGATTATTATGACGGTGCGGAGAATGTGAATCCTACACTCCACAATTTCAAGGCGGAAGACGGACCGCTGGATTATTGGTCCGATTTGGCAAGTGGAATCACCAAGTGCAACAAGGCCATCGATGAACTGGGAGAAAGCACGGATGAACTGACCCTTTCGTACATCGCATCGGCCCGTGTGATGAGGGCTTTCTATCACTTCATCCTGATGGACAGTTACGGAGATGTGCCTATCCTGAATAAGTTGTATGATGATGATGAAGCGATAGAGCGGAGTCCGCGTAAGACGGTTGCCGAATTTATCGAAAGTGAATTGCTGGAAAGTCTTCCTTATCTTTCGGAAGCCAACAATGCGGCTACGTATGGAAAACCTAATAAATGGATGGCCGAAGCTTTACTCGTCAAGTTATACATCAACTGGGCCGTTTATACCAGTGACGATGTGACCAGTTACGATGCCGCATCGGCCGTCAACAGCAAGCTGAATGACTGTGTAACGTACTGTGATGACATCATCCGGAGCGGACTGTTTAATCTGAGCGATGCTTACCGCTCGAAGTTCATGTACGACAACGGTTCGCAGATTGCGGATTTCATTTACACCATGCCGTACGATTGTGTGAACGAGCAGGGTCTGCTTTACGGACGTTATCGTACTTTCCGGCGGATAGACGACGGTGAGCCGATAGGATATTACGGAGGATCGATGAAAAATTCATGTGCGGGAATCGTTGCCATGAATCCGGAGTTTGCCGGCCTCTTTTCATTGGAAGGGGATGACCGTAATAAGGCGGTTCTGGGTGGAAAGGTGTATGTACACGATCCGCTTACCGGCGAAGAAACGAGTACGCCGTATATGTATAATGGAGAACAGTTGGAGCTTACAAAAACCATTACGTTGAAAGACGGTGGAGAAGAACAGCTGAATGCAGGAGCCGATGCGGACGGATGGCGTCAGGGGTATCGTTCCATCAAGTTCTATCCGAATCCGAACGAATATGCGCAATACAGTCGTAACCAGAGTAATGATGTTCCTGTTTTCCGTTTTGCCGATATTATCCTGACCAAGGCTGAGGCTATTCTGAGAGGTGCACAGGCAACCGATGGAGATACTCCGCAATCTTTGTTTAACCAGATTCGCGGTTATGTACATGCTCCGTTGATCGATCATGCTCCTTCCTTGCAGGATATACTCGACGAGCGTGGCCGTGAGTTCTTCGATGAAAACTGGCGTAGAAACGATATGATTCGTTTCGGGACATTCGAAAGTGAATACGGTTTTCATAAAAAAGGATTTCCTAATGCCAGCTTTGACAAGACGAGGCGCATCTTCCCTGTACCGCAGAGCGTGTTGAATGAAAATGTAAACTGGGAACAGAATCCTGGCTATTAATTTGCAGGTAAGGTCCTGGCTTTAGTGAAATGCTATAGCCGGGACTTTTTTTAAATTGTTTTAGAATATATGATGAAAAAGATACGTATTTTACTGTTTAGCTGGCTGTCTGCGTGCGTTTCATTTTATGCCGCGGCAGAAAGCCGGACCGGCAAGGACTCGGTCAGTTATGAACAGATGGGAGGCATTTACTATGCCTATCATTATGATAGCACTGCTGTCAGGACACCTGTTCCTGAGGGTTATACTTCGTTTTATATCAGTCATTTCGGAAGACACGGATCCCGCTGGTTACCTTCCGACAGCCGTTATCAGGCCGTGTTGGAGCAATTTGCCGATACAACCAATCTGACAGTGTTTGGTCGGGATGTTCGGAATCGTTTACTGAAAATATGGGCCGATGCCGAAGGTAGGGGAGGAGACTTGACTGAGCTGGGTGCAGTGCAGCAGGCGTCGCTTGCCCGTCGTATGTATGGTTCTTATCCCGAAGTCTTTCACAAGCACGCGGTCATTTCGGCACGTTCCAGCATTGTAGGACGTTGCATGATGAGTATGACAGCTTATTTGCTGGAGCTTCAGTCGCTGGAACCGACTTTGCGGATAAAGGCAGAGGCGAACCGTCGTTTTATGCCTTATATCGCCTATTCATCCCCCGAGGAAGATTCGTTGATAGCCTGTACACCCAGAATCATTGAGGTATCGCCCGACCGTCTGATTGCTTCGCTGTTTCTTGATCCGGATCGGGTACAAAACAAGATGGACCTGTTGAGTGAACTGCATTGCATAGCTTCCGACATGCAGAATGTGAATATCGGCGTATCACTATACGATATATTTACGCCGGAAGAGATGGTTGCCGTTTATCGTGCCAGCAATAAGAACATGTGGATTTGCAACAGCCGTAATTCCATCAGTGGAGATATTCCCGTCAGATCGGCTGTGTCCTTGTGGAAAAATATCGTTTCATCGGCCGATGCTGCCATAGCCTGTGGTTATCCGCAGGCTACTCTCCGGTTCGGACATGATACCAGTCTTTACCGTCTTCTTACTTTGCTGGGAGTGTGTCAGGATGAGTGCAGGATGGATCGGATCATTCCCATGGGAGCTAATCTGCAGTTAATTTTCTATCGGAATTCCGAAGGAAACGTGCTGGTAAAATTCTTGCATAACGAACACGAACTGTTGTTGCCTGTTGAGAGTCGTAAGGCCCCTTATTACGACTGGGATGATGTGAAGCGGTTCTATTCTGTGTATAAATAGCAGATGAGAGAATTTTATTTTCATTGTCCTGATAGGGTGCTGTGTAACCCCTTCTGGTAAAATAGTGAAAGCGTAGGTAGCTGAAAACAGACAGAAATTTTCTCAGTCAGTCTACTTTCCTGACATGGCATCTGCTTTTTCTTGTGAAAGGCGAATTTCTGACAAAATGTAATTGTAAATAATGATTTGGTATATTATTATGTTTTTATAAAATATAAAAATCTTTGTCGAAAAGATGTTTATATAATAAAATGATAGTTGTATATTTGCTATGTCTTTTAATAAAAGCGACTTTTTTATTGAATGATATAATAAAAATACACTTATATAATGAATACCATGAATAAATATCGTGTAGAACATGATTTGTTGGGAGAACGTGAGTTGCCCGTTGATGCATTGTATGGAATCCAGACATTGCGTGGAATTGAAAATTTTTCAATCAGCCGGTTTAAGCTGGAACAATTTCCATTGTTTATCAATGGACTGGCTTATACCAAATGGGCCGCAGCCGAGGCTAATCATCAGCTGGGCTTGTTGACCGATGAACAATTCGAAGCAATCAAGGCTGCCTGCCAGGATATCCTTTCCGGAAAATATCATGATCAGTTTCTGGTGGATATGATCCAGGGAGGAGCCGGTACCAGTACGAATATGAATGCCAATGAGGTGATAGCCAATATCGCTTTGTTACACATGGGACATCGTCCGGGGGAATATGCCTATTGTTCACCTCATGACCAGGTAAACCGTTCGCAGTCTACCAACGATGCTTATCCTACTGCGATTCATTTGGGCTTGTATGCCAGTCATCTGAAAATGCTTGATCATTTCAAGAAGCTGATTGCTTCATTGAAGCGGAAGAGTGAGGAATTTGCACACATCATAAAGATGGGGCGTACCCAGTTGGAAGATGCGGTGCCCATGACTCTGGGACAGACATTCCATGGGTTTGCCAGCATTCTGGAAAATGAAATCATTCATCTGAATGAAGCGGCTGCCGATTTTCTGACAGTCAATCTGGGAGCAACTGCTATCGGTACAGGCATTTGTTCGGAACCGGGATATGCCGAAAAAGCAGTGGAAGCATTGGGCCGCATTACAGGATGGAAGGTCGTACTTTCTGAAGACTGGGTAGGAGCTACTTCCGATACGTCGTGTATGGTAGGCTATATGTCTGCATTGAAGCGTGTTGCTGTTAAATTGAATAAGATTTGCAACGATTTGCGCTTGTTGGCCAGTGGACCGCGTTGTGGATTGGGCGAAATCAATTTGCCGGCTCGTCAACCAGGCTCTTCCATTATGCCGGGTAAGGTGAATCCGGTTATTCCGGAGGTTGTTACTCAGGTTGCGTTCAAGGTTATGGGAAATGAATTATGCACGACTCTGGCAGGAGAAGCTGCCCAAATGGAATTGAATGCCATGGAACCGGTGATGGCACAGTGTTGCTTTGAGTCTGTCGATTTGTTGATTCATGCATACGATACGTTGCGTACATTGTGTGTGGAGGGTATTACGGCAAACGAAAAGAAATGTATTGAAGAAGTCCATAACAGCATTGGTGTGGTAACGGCTTTAAATCCATATATCGGATATGACCATTCTACGGCGATAGCCAAGAAAGCGTTGGAGACAGGCCGAAGTGTGTACGATCTGGTATTGGAGGAGGGAATCTTGACCAAAGAAGATCTTGATACAATCCTCGATCCGAAGAATATGGTTCGTCCGGTGAAACTGGATATTCGTGCCAGACGTTGATTTTTTATCAGATTGTTGGATCGTAAAAAGGGAAATCTTGTAAGACAGGATTTCCCTTTTTATCTGGAATATGTCAACGTTTTTTACGACAAAAAAACGTTCGTTCGTTTGAATCGTTTCGTGCGTTCGTTTGACACAGAATGTCCG